>Ga0307509_10002155_pt1 | contig 32371 bp, 33 predicted proteins | sample 10_EM_MG_FD_202245 | JGI IMG/M metagenome (GOLD analysis project Ga0307509, IMG submission 202245) | Populus trichocarpa ectomycorrhiza microbial communities from riparian zone in the Pacific Northwest, United States - 10_EM | ecosystem: Host-associated > Plants > Roots > Unclassified | place...
ATTCCTCTATCCTGTCAATGTCCGTCATGGAATTCAACAACATAATAGGCTTTTCTTTCTTCGCTCACATAATCACCTTTATGTATTGGGGTTGACCTCTCGTTCGGGTGCATGTACTGTATGTAGCATGGGTTCATACTAGTAACTTTTCTTTTGGGTTAGGCATGGTGCAATTTTATCGGAAGGTTAAGGATAAGGTAGAGATACGGTGAGGAGGGGAGTAGTTTGTGAATGAATTATATGGCTTTTCTCTTTCCTTTTCGTCTTTAGGCTGGGGTCTTCTTTTCTTTCCAGGGGAAAAAAACAGACAAAAGAGCCGTTTTATGATAGAGTTACGGCCTGGAGGTCATGGATTGGGAGCTCAAACCCTTGGAATGGAGATCATTGGTCTGGAAGAAGCTTCGGTGACAGGAGGAAAGGCGCTTGCGGAGGAATGAAGAACTTGGAAAATAAAAATAGGTGAAAAAACATGATTTGAATCACCCACCCCCATCTGTGAAATTTCTCTTTAGGTTTGCCCTTTTTCGGTGTTGAAGGGGGCCGAAGTCATTACGCCCAATCATATTGCGGCCCGCTTGATTATCTCAGCATCCCAGGCCCGAGCTGCCAGCCCACCCGAACCCCCACCTCGAACAATCCAATCTCATCACCGATCCCGGTCGCCACACTGCTGCCCGGAGAAACTCCACGACAATCGAGGGGCCGCCATCAAAGCCCCTCCACAAGGAAGCCTCTTTTCGAATTCCCCCACCCCTCAATCCCTCCACTTAACCACCAACTCCATTGAAACAAAAATTACCAAACAATGTTTCTAGCACGGAGCCCGCATTGCAGTGCGATTACTGCGGCAGTGTCTTCTCGTCTTGCCCGCTCCTCTGCTGTCGCTGGTTATCGCCAACAACCGGGTCGTAACCTGGCTACCGCCGGCAAAACGCCGGCACCGAACAGATCCTATGGAAATTTGAAGGATCAAGATAGGATTTTCCAGAATCTCTACGGCTATCATGGTGGAGACCTTAAGTCTGCTATGAAGTATGGGGATTGGTATAAGACCAAGGAGATCCTCTTGAAGGGGCATGACTGGGTACGCGCTCTGCTGCTGCCCACACGAGGTGTTAGTTGAGTGCTGAGTGCTAACTTTTAGGAAACAGATTATCGGAGAGATTAAGACCTCTGGCCTGCGTGGGCGTGGCGGCGCTGGGTTCCCGTCGGGTCTGAAATGGGTATGTAATACGTTGTGGGATCTTTCACCGAGCGGCCTTAGCTGACATTGATTAACACAGTCATTCATGAACCCACCTGGATGGGATAAGGGATCTACACCACGGTATCTCGTTGTCAATGCTGATGAAGGAGAACCCGGAACATGCAAGGATCGTGAGATCATGCGTAAAGACCCTCACAAGTTGGTTGAGGGGTGCTTGGTTGCTGGAAGAGCTATGAACGCGTCGGCAGCTTATATATACATCCGGGGCGAGTTTTATCATGAGGCTACCGTTCTACAAAGGGCTATTCAGGAAGCCTATTCCGCCGGATTCCTTGGAAAGAACGCTTGTGGCAGTGGATACGATTTTGACGTGTTCGTTCACAGGGGAATGGGAGTAGGTTTTTGTCGTTTCTTTCCTAAATGGCGGACGGAAAACGCTAACTGATCCAACCAATAGGCTTACGTCTGTGGGGAAGAGACATCACTTATTGAGTCCCTGGAAGGCAAACCCGGCAAGCCTAGGCTAAAGCCTCCGTTTCCTGCCTCCGTCGGCTTATTTGGATGTCCTTCAACTGTGGCAAATGTTGAGACTGTTGCCGTAGCCCCCACAATCTGCCGACGAGGCGGTTCATGGTTTGCCTCATTCGGACGACAGCGCAACCAAGGAACTAAACTTTTCTGTATATCCGGGCACGTCAATAACCCTTGCACTGTAGAAGAGGAGATGTCAATACCCCTAAAGGAGCTGATTGAGAGACACTGCGGTGGTGTCAGGGGTGGATGGGACAACCTGCAGGCTATCATTCCCGGTGGCTCATCGACTCCAATTCTGCCTCGAAGGATCTGCGACGACGTTCTAATGGACTTTGACGCCCTGAAAGATGTACAAAGCGGTTTAGGTACCGCTGCAGTCATTGTGATGGACAAGAGTACCGATATAGTAAGAGCTATCTCAAGGCTTTCGAAGTTTTACAAGCATGAGTCTTGTGGTCAGGTGAGTTATTGAGCTCAATCTGTTACACCTCGTATCATTTACTGATAAAATCATAGTGCACACCCTGTCGCGAAGGAACTAAATGGACTGCGCAGATCATGGAACGTTTTGAGAAGGGCCAAGGACGAGAACGGGAGATTGACATGCTCCAGGAGCTTACCAAACAAGTTGAAGGGCACACCATCTGTGCTTTAGGAGAAGCCTTCGCCTGGCCATTGCAGGGTCTCATCCGCCACTTCAGGCCAGAATTGGAGGCAAGGATGCAGACGCACGCACAAGTTTCGGGTGGAGGGGCCTTGGCTGGTGGTTGGGAGCATGACGCCCAGGTGAAGGGCAAGCTTATTGCGCCTGGACAGTAGGCAGCGCGGCTCTGATCAATACCAAATGCCATTACCCGATCCCTCTTTCTGCCTTCCTGTCTTTCCCCCTACCTCCTTGTGCAACGTTGAGGTTTTGCGGGGTACCTTGTTACTGTTATAAAGCTTCTCTACCAGTATTTATTCGATATGAGGTGAACTGTTGTACATTTTTCTAGCTATTTTCTTGGGGCAAATGTGATTGAACATGGCTAGGATGTCACAACCACCGTTCACCCTACTATGCGAGAGCAGACTGAAGGGCTCTTGCATTTCGTGCTTAACAACCCCATTATCCCGCGTGATCTTGAATAAAACCTCACTTATTACGGGCCCATAGCTAGCTCATTACACCCGCTCACTAAGCAAGCTACGATACATCCCACATTGACATATACATACCGTAGCGGGATATACCCATGGCGACAAACACCTCTTACCAACCGAAACCTTATTTCCAGATGATATCATAGACCTAGAAAACGGGGGGGGGCATTTCCACACTCTGTCGGTAGTGCACATAACTCAATACCATGTTTATGCCTTGTTGAGCGTATTTTATAAGGAAAAGACATCTACCAGTAGATCCCGTCACTCGGCAACAACAACCTCCGTGAGACGGAATTTCTCTTTTGCTTGCTGCTATATATAATAGCTAGTGGAACGCCCTCCCTCCTTGTTTTTCTTATGATAGGCTAGACTACCGGTACTGCGATCTTCGTCAAAGAGAAGTTCCGTCCCACCGGGTGGGAGGAGGAGGGGCTTTTTGCCGAGTGACCACGCAGTGAATTCATGATCAAGCCTAGTGAAGTGCCGCACATACGCGTCCACCGTGATGAATGCGGTAAGACGATATAAAAAATCTGAAAAATGAAAGCAACACCCGTTATGAATCATGATATATCACTAGCAATTATTTTCCAACCACCCCCCCCCTTTCTATCGTATACCACCGGGTGGGTGGGTGGTATAATGGTGATAATTCTACCGTAGTCCAGCCAATTTAACAATCACAATAACTTCAAATGCCCGGTGATTTGATCCACAACACTCCTCGGCGCTAACCCCCCAACCCATTCAACCAATTCATTAGCCCCATCTCCTCTCTCTCTCTCTTCCTCTCTCTGCTTTCCCCCCATCCCCACCACCAAAAGCACCAAGGCAACAAAGGGGGAGGGGGAGGAGGAGGAGGAGGAGGAGGAGGAAAATAAATGAATAAATGGGGGAAGGAAAAAAAGAAAAAAAACTCACCAGGCCCAACCCCCAAAACCGTAGCACTCCCCGCCTTGATCTGGGTCCTACCAGCATCCCTAACAATCCTAGCCACGACGCCCAAACTCGCCGCGACGCCCGCCAACGTCTCCAATTCCTCCTCCCCATCCAAACTTCCCTCCTCGGCCTCGCCCTCGCCGCCGCCCCCACCGGAACACTTGAGCGCAATCTTGGCCTGACCGAGCCTCTCCCACCGCTCCAGTATGCTGGGAGCGTGCTTCTGCACGCTCTTGTAGCACATGAGCGTCGCGTGGCCGCACTGCGCCGCTATCTTCCCCTTCGTCATGGATAGGTCCGTGCGCACTACGAATACCATCTTGCAGTCCTCCGAGAGGTTGGTGTAGGGGTTTATTGTTGAGGAGGTGGTGGCCCAGTCGTCATCGTCATTATCTGAGGAGGAGGAGAAGGATTTAGCGGTTGGGGAAGCGGGGGTGAGCGAGTTGTTGTTGTCGGGGGATACCGGTGGGGAGGATTTTGGGCCGTCGTCCTTGGCTCGCCCGGTGGTTTTGGGACCCGAGGTTTTGCCGATGTAGTAGCCTGTGAGGACGCCCAGGAGGGTTAGGATTAGTGTTGAGAACGGGGGCCGGAGGGAGGTCATTGGTGGCATTTCGGAGAATTCAGGTGTTTGCGGCCGTGGTGGGGTGGGTGGTTGGGGGTTGTATCATAGGTGGGTGATTTAGTGATTCGAGGTGGGTTGCGGTTGGAAGGTTGAGCACGTGGAGGTGCTGCTGCTGTCGTATTGTGGAAAATATTACCAGAACGAGGCTACCATTCTAGGATTGGGGGGATCTAGGCACGCAATCCAACAGAAGACATCCAAGCTTTCCTAAATCTAAACGGTAAAGTTACACTTTTGATCGCAATATGCACAATAAAAGTGCCCGGGCGTGTTCGCAGAAATCAGAAGACAGCCCTTGTCTCCCCGAGATTTATGAGATCAGCAGAAATAGTTTCCCGACTTTTACTGACCAGCGAGTACAAGGAGGTCTATAATGTGATGTTATTCGTTTTTTTTTTGTGCCCTTTCCCAGTATGATACTTCAAATACAAATATCGAAGTCCAGAAAGGCTCATCTTAACCATCACTACCCCCCCACCTATCACAACCGCCAACGTAAAGAAACTGAAACAGCAAAGGTCATCGAGGGGGAAAAAAAAAAGGAAACCACCCGAAATTCTCATGGAGCAGAGGGAAGTATAACGGGAGTGTAAAAAAAAAAAAAACAGAAAGGTATTTGCCTGACTCATGTACACGCAATTTTGATCTCCCAGAAACCCACCGTCCAAACTTCAAGTTAGTAGACAAAAAAAAGGCAAGAAAAGATAACGCTAACCCATGTATGTATCTCGTGCCTTGGAGACTACTATTCCCAGGTATCAAAACCAACTCCCCATGTAATATGAGTGCGAGAAGATAACTCCAAACTTGTGCGCTGAACAGACACAAACAAGTCATACATCTTTTCCCAGCTCATACTCATTATCTCCCTATAGTCCCAAAGCCAAAAGAAAAAATATATCCGAACCAGCAAGAAAATTAACCCAGAAGCAAAGAAGTGCAAAAATTACAACCCTTTTTGGATGAATGAGACGTATATGTGCAAAAAAAAAAGAAGCAAAAGCCAAATGCAAGACCGAAGAAATACAGTAGAGAAGGACATACGAGAGGGAAAAAATACCAAAGGCGAGGGAAAACAAAAGGAATTCATCAACAACCCCATGCTACCGGATCCCCTCCCAGACAAACGGAAGAGAAAAATAATAAAGGAAAAACCATAGCAATGCTCGTGAGAGGTATAAGAAATGCCAAGACAATCGAAATGCAACAAAATAAAAAGGCTTGTTTAATACGGCACCAAATCAGGGGAGGAGTGTTAAAAATAATTCCCACAACCCTCTTCTACTTCGGCAGCTAAACCCCTGTTTTTTGTAGCCCAAGCTCAACCGAGATAGGCAATTTTTATCACCTTATCCACATCCCAACATACTCGACCACTATGCAATTCTGCCTTGGGCATTTGATAAACGAGATAAAGGGGGGGGGAGTGGAAAAGGTGCGACGACCGATGGGAAACTCTTCGCAAATCAATCAAAAATCGTCGCCAGCTAATGATAGAATTAGATATATTCTCAACTCCATTGTAATGAAGATACCTTACCTTCATCCATAGTATCGTTTCCATCGGGTATCACCAGACCGCTCCCATCAACGACAATTCGACGACCACGCTCGTCCTCGGGGACACCATCCCGTGCAGCACCGAAGTCAAGCACCTAAAAAAAAATCAGACACAAAAAAGCGAAAGAGAAGAAAAAAAGAAGCTAGAGCAAATTACCTCAATGTAGGTGACCTGGTCGCGCTGGACGGCAGCCACACAAATCCTTTCATTAAATTTGACTTGCCACACACCGCTCAAGTCGGTCAACAAATCACGAATGAACTCGCCAGTTTGAACATTCCACATTTTGAGTGTTCTGTCCGAACCAGAGATAACCTTGTGCCCGTCATGCTGGAAACAGGTAATCGCACCTGTATGCGCTGAGAGAGTGTGTTTGCAATTCCCAGTCTCTGGGTCCCAAATCCTCAATGTCGAGTCTGCAGCAGCCGAGACAAGTCTATCATGACTCAAATCAAGCAAGCCAACAAGTTGAGTGTGGCCTTCAAGAGTGTAAATTACAGATCCAGTCTCTAATGACCAGACCTTGACCAAGTTGTCCATACTTCCGCTGATACAGCGGTTTCGCTTATGATCCAACACAACGCTATAGACTTTCTGCACATGCCCCCGCAGTGTATGCACAGTCTCTCCAGTAGAGATCTTCCAGACCTTGACAGAATAATCGTAGCTGCCACTCACAAGCGTATCCCCATGCGCTGAAATCGCACGAACGGAATGCTGATGCCCCGAAAGGGTGCGAATAAAATACGGGTTGTTGTTAGGGTTCAGGAAAAGATCGTTATCATTCGCATCCCGACTAGCTCCCGGTAGATAGGGCCTATCACCACGCATAGGAAGCTTCCATACTCGCAGCGTTGAGTCCCGAGATCCCGTAATTATCAACGGCACTTTTGGCATGATCAAATCTTTACCATCCGGCTTAACACCAATCTTAGTTGGCATGAGAATCTGCAAGCATCGGACAGTCGAAGTGTGCCCATGGAAAATCTGGGTGCATTCACCAGCAGCGATATTCCAAATCCGGACAGTTCTATCCGTTGAGCCGGATACCAAGGTATTGCCCTCGTATTGCAAAGCCCAAACCCCACCTTCATGCCCCTCCAACTTGTTTCGCAGTGCTCCCGTATTGGTATCGTACACGTTGATGTTCGTATCATCAGAGCCCGTCAAAATTTTATCTGTGTCAAACTGCAGACAAGTAACCACGTGTCTCTGATGGCCACGGAAGGATATATGTCTTGGTTTCACTTGCGGCCATATCCAACTACGGCGGATGATGTGGTGTCTTCGATAGATAGACTTAAACAGATGTAGATTCCTTAGCGACTGTAATCCCACTAAAGCCTTGGAGCCAGCTTTTTCCGCAGCGTTAGCAGCCGCAACAGGGCCGACAGAGTTGGAGTAAATCTCCGATATAACCTCGTTAAACTCCTCTTTCCCAAGTGTCTCGACGGCTTCACGCTTCTTCTGCTGCTTCTTAGAATTCGCTCTAGTGTTGAACTTCTTCTTTTGCCTTCCATGCGGTGGCGGGGTTGTAAGGGTCGGGGCACAATAATTGGATCTGGTTCCTGCATTAATATCCCTCTCACAGTCATCATCGCCCTGCGGATCCTGGAAACCCCATCCCTCTCGTATAGCTCTATCCAACTCGCCGTTTTCCAGAACATACCCATCGTTGTCGAACAGCTTCTTCCATGTCCATTCGTCGGAATCGATAATAATCCTCCAACGTTTTGATACTTGAGCAGCATTGCAGAGACTCTTAATGTCTAGATACTTGATGATATTTAAAGAAAGTTCTGGGGGCAGAAGAGTAAGGAAGTCACACTTGAGAGCAGGGTTGACTACCTCTGCAACCGTTTGAAGCGTCCTCTTGGAACATCGGCGGAGAAGTTGGTACATAACGTAAGTTTTGACGGCAGAAGGCATGGCATCAAAGGAATCCAACATTTTTGGAATTTCCATCAACCCAGGGGTATGTTGCTCCCTGGGTGTCTGTAGCTGCATGGTATGTCTTTGCGGACTTAATGTCAGCTGATTTGCCTCGTCGACTACATCCTCCTCGCTGGGTGGCAGCTCGAGTGGTGAGCTAATGTCATCAGTATCCATCGCTGAGAAATAACTACCTCCGTGAGTCAAGGCGGCCGTCACAGGACTTAGACTTGGACTTGGAAGACTCAGTGGCTGAGCAGACCCGACAGCAACGTTATCGTTCGCCGAATGTTGGGTATCAGGTGATAGGGTCGTAGGTATTACAGTCGAATCTGATTCAGCATCATCCAACTCAAGATCCTCTTGTGGGGTAGGGGTTGAGCCCATGTCCAAGTCTTCTGCGTTCAAATCCAACGGTTTTACACCCATCTGTGGGGATAAAGTCAGTGGGGTCTCTTGTTGATGATTTTGGTTTGGCGTGAGATTAACCGTGGTGAATAATGACTGCGAATTTTGCAGCTGACTTAATTGTTGGTGAACAAGACGAACAGGCCTAGGAGCATGAGTGGTAGGAGGATTGATTTCAACAGGCGTGGCTGGAGTAGCGTTACGACTTGAGCGAAGATGCTTTCTAGGTGAAGGTGTGTTGGTCTTGCTGGAGAGTATACCTGATCTCGGTCTTCCTGTTTGTCGGCGTTTACTACCTTTCTGTAACAAGGATACGCGCTCGGCTGCCTCCGAGATGGATACCGGGGAGGCGGGACGTTTCCGACTCGATGCAGAATGGGAGGCCGTAGGTAGGGTGGCTGATGCAGGCGGACTTGTCAAAGGGTTGTGGGCTTGCACGCGTTCCTCCCCCCGGACAACTTTTCTGATGAGGCCGTTATTCTGATCAAGGTCATGTACAAGCATGTCCAACTATATCCACATATTTCTGTCAGCAAATGGCTACTTCCAATCCGAAGACCGAGCCGGAATCCCGCTCCTTACCTCTCTCAAAGACTGCTCCGGGTCATCCGTCTCCCGAAAGTGGGTAGGTTTCCCATTAAGATCGAAACAAAATCTTTTGAGGTTCGATGGCGTCGGTACAGCAGCTAGGGGAAACTCCTTGGGGTCCAGTTCGTTTAGATTTCTAGGAGGTCTCATGAGAAGTTGTGGAAAGGATGTAGTGGTTGTTGTAGTCGTAGTGACTACAGTAGTCTGAGTAGTAGGGGCAAGGGAAAACTGCCCAACAGTGGAATAAGGGGCGAGACGATGAGTACCCGTATGGGAAGGTTGTGACATGGACCCTAATGATGCTGATGGTGATACGTCCACGCCACGGATCTGTTGCTGGGGACGGTGCCTCCGGGGTGGGAGGTTTACATGAGGCACTGTGGGCGGCTCCATGAGAAGAACCTCTAATGTCGATTCTTCCGTGACCGAGGAGGACTCGGAGCCGTGATTTAGATAAAAAAAGATTGTAAAGGGGCAGTAGGGTATCGATTCGATAATCTCGAGATACGGTAGACGGGAACTTGTGTATCTTTCACGTACGGTATCGGCGTTGGGTTTGTAGAAAGAGCGGAGCGCCTTAGAATGTTGTGTCGTAATGTCCTAATTAGGGAGAGAAACACGGGTTAAAGGATCCAAATGAAGGGAATATGGAGCAAAACAATAACTCGAATTTTGAAGGAAGGAAAGAAAGAAAGAGAAAGGGGGGACCGGGAATTTTGATGGAAGAGAAGGGGAATGATGATAATGAAGGGCCCAGCCGCTGGGAGTGCTGGATACTACTGTTGTTGGGAGCGAACTCTGGGAAGAAAGGGAGGATGGCGAGGGGTGAGTCCAGTGAATGCGGCAAGTGTAGTAGGATGGATTGGTACCGTACTGCTTTGGTCTCTTTTCTTGACCTTTCACCACAAGACCCTTGCACTGCCGTACCGCAGTCCTGTCTTCTGTTGTAACAGAAACCCGTGTCCTGCCGATCCAGGGCTTCTCCGTCGTGCACTGTACGGTATTGGCTTCTTCCTCACTCGCTCACTCGTTCTCAACCTCCCTCAACTTTCACTGGTGGCTCATACAACGCCGAGCCTCAGTCCCTTTCTCTCTCTCACTCCTTTTTCGGTTTGAATGCTGGCTCGAAGGGCAGACACTTGAGCCTTCTGGACTGACTAACAGGCGGACGAGGAAACAGCAGCAAGCACTGAAGGAGGGGAGGGGGTGAAGAAAGCGTGGTGGCCAGGAAACGCCGACAGAAGAATGAATGGGCAACAGCAGGGAGGGACTACTCTACTATGATACTAGCAGGAAGCGGTGTGCCTCTGGTTGCAACTTGAGACCATCACCGCAGGAGACGCCAACTCAAATTGGATTCCGCTAGCTCTAATTGGTAATCCTAGCCCTCTAAACTGCCTTTTCTGCCTCTTACATCCCTGTCTTAGTACATTTTCACCCTCGCCCCCGTCTTTTTCCAGTTGGTCGAGATTGAAAAAGCCACCAGCTCAAGCGTTTGGGGAACAAGAAGGAAGGGCAAACAAGGGAGGAGGAAAGGACTGGGTGGAGAGGAAAAAAAAAAGGATCCCAACTCCCCGCCGTCAACCGGCACCACCACCACCATCACAAGTGACACCACCAAAACAATTCGGCACAGCGCAGAACAGGGCAGATAACCCTAACCCTATACTATTTACCCCGACAAATTAACATATACCCTTGAAATCACGCCGTAGGTTTGTAATATACATGTCATTGGCACTCTACAGTACGGTATTCCATCTATTCTACAGGCTTCCTTCGAGGCAGCCTGAGTTATTGTAGAGCAAATGTAGAGCAAAAAAAATAACATGGCTCGCATTGATAAACCCAGCAGCCGGAGGCCGTTGGGTTGTCCTGTACCAGTACAGTACTGTACGCACCCCAACCCCGACGCTGCAGGCTGGTATCAAATATGACTCGTTAAGACCCAACCCCGATGCAACAAAGTCCCCTTGCCAGCTCTATGAAGAGTGAGAAAGTGAAGGGAAGAGGGGGTGGAATGTGCAGTGCAAGCACCATATCCGTCCATCAGAAATACACTTTACGGGCCTTCGTACAGTCCGCAGCCACAGTAGGAGTAAGGTTCTGTCCAGAGAACCCTATAACAAGGAGCGGTATGGTGGCATAGGCTGCCGGTGCTATTTAAGGGTCACCACCACCCAGCAACTTTGCAGCCGGCCAGAGACCAGTATCGACATTGTTTTCCTTTTTCCTCCTTGCGTTCACTTTTCCTCCCCTCCGCTTCGACCACAGCTGTAGTTCTGCGCGTTCATTCTCACCGCACCCTTCATTTCCCCCCACTCTAGAGCACAAGCGCAGCGGTGTTCGAGTGCAGTGCTGGTACAAAGTTACCAGGGGACCAGCGATCAGTTTTGTTTTGGCTTCTGCTGTTGCTGTTCAACCACCACCACCACCCTTTGCATCTCTCTTTCGAGCAACCGCGCAAGTACAGCAAGAGCACCTACATGCATACCGTACACAGATACCGGTACATACGTAAAGCACGAGCACAACAATGCATCACACTGCACGGTAGGTTAAAACCCCGCAGGCACGTCGAATACTTTTGCAGGCTTTTTTCTTTTCCTTTTTCATTGCCAAATACCGGTAGAACAACATGCAAGCACTCTGCCCCCAAGATGATACCCCCCCACTGCATAAAATGGTCATCATCATCCCAGCACTACCGCCACATAGCGCAAACCGAATCGAACCAAACCCCCAGCTCGCGTGGCTTCGGCTTGTCGTCTCAGCCTCTTTAAAGCACCGCTAAAGATACCCCGCAATTTTTTTTCCCACGAGACACACTCCGGCATTGTCTGCCGATAGGTTATCTGCGGCTATTATAACTCTAGAGAGCTAAAATCCTTAGTCCGAGGAGTCGGAAGGAAAAAAACAGCCTGGGCTCCCTTTTCTCCCGACCCCACTGTCGCCTGGGCTTTTAGACTATGATGCAGGCTCTAAATACCTGCCGAAACAAAAAAGTCTGCCCCAATCCTCACCCACGCTAGATCAATCTCTACTACTCGTACACCTCGCTTGAAAGAATTGACAGTTATAGAGAATGTGGTTTTTCGGGATATTTGATTCATGAGATGGCTATCGACGAACTCTCCTTCTATTAAGCTTACCTAATTTCCGCGTTGCCACTGCTGGCTGTAGCTTGAGGCCAGGTTGTGTATTTTGGCGAGCAATAAGTTAGCGTCTCACGCGGCGGCTTTCGCGAGATAGACGCGGTGTCTCTTGATTCTTATCGTAAGGGCATGTTTACTTTTTTTTCTTCTCCTTCTTCTTTTCAACTCCCCTGCCCTCGTGGTGTTTGCCGCTTTTTCGCCCAGGAATAAGATTGATAAGCTACCGGTATTTAGGATTCCACTACAGGAACTGTGGGGGGGAGGCTACTCGTGATGCAGCTGCAGCCTTCGGCCACCTGTGGAGCCCTTTAAGGAGTTTTCTTCCTTCCTTCCCTTCACTACCTTTCAAATAACCACGGCACCTGGATCCCAGAATATCAAAACCCTTAGACCATACCCACATCAACCGTGATCTCCACAACCTTATTCATTTTTCATTTTTCCGCGACTGAATTACGAGTGACGAGATATGAAGCTACACACAGTGCAACCACAGAAGAACAAAGAAGGCAGAAAGTGATGTCAAGTGGGCAAACATCCGGGAGGGCAGCAAAACCCGCCCTTCCATCCGGACCGAGTTTCCAAACCCAGACTCTCAAGTCGTGATTTCACGTGCGCAGGAACCATAGAAGCTTCGACCAGAAAACTAGTGTGCTGCGCTTCCATTCTTGGTAATCCTTTCTTCCCAGTCAAGAGAGCGCCCGCGGAACGGCACGTCGGCCTCTGGGCCTTGCTCTTGTCGGCTAATAGCCAGAAGGCACCTCCGGTGCCTCCAGCCAGCCCTTACTCAAACCGTTAACTCCACCACGTAGCGATTTTTGGCTTTCTGACGATCGGGGACTACTTCTGCTCGAAGGCGGGAGGGGACAAAAGTACTGAGTCTAAATGGATCCCCAACAGGAAGCTTTTTCGAACTGCACAGGTCAGGACACAGAATTGATGACTAATGACGGGAGAGAGAGACCGGAGCTTCCAGGTCGCTTGGCGGCTTGGTCGAGTGATCACTCATGAAAAGTGGAACATATTTCTTTATTTTGTTACATACAGTATGCTGTAGAAGGTTCTCATCTTAATCATTCCATTGACCTATGTACCTGCTTGAAGCTTATGCTGCGCTGTATTGCTCACTGGGGTTCCGGGAACGCATACGCGAGTGCCGCGTATGCATTCCTGCCACCCCATGATTTCCTCTATTCACTTCTCCATATAGCTCCTAGCTTTCTTCTCTTTCTTTCTTCTCCTTTTTTCTTCTGAATACTATCACCGCTTTTCCAGAAACGATTCGCAACATATTTTATTTAAACTATGGATCGTCTCCCCATTCCAAAAGGGGGAAGCTACCAATTGTTGTGGGATTTCCTGATTTCACGAACATTAAGTGAGGAGTTTATTTACTCAGAAGGGATGTGGGCACTCAGGTACCAGTAAGATAGTGCCTAAATGAGATCCACTCAACCTTAGCTGCATCTGGCGAAAGTCATTCAGGCTCGGTCCGTTTGGGCCCTTCGAGAGTGCAGGGGCTCGAGCTCATAGAGTTGGCAGATACTCACGGTGCCGGTTCGCTCGAACGTACTGTACTGGAACCTGGAAGTGGATCAGACGCAGAAGTGGAATCGGTTTGTTTGTCTGTGAATTTCGCACAAATCCTCACTATCATACTAGGAATTCGAGGAAAAAAAAAGAGAAAAAAAACCTCCCTATTCAGCTCAAAAACGGGCAAATCTAAAAAAAATGATGTGGTACCAGGAGTGATGTCTCCTGCCCTTCCGGATCTCCTCTTCTTAGTGTTGTGCATCAATTGAGATTTCTAGATATCTTCTTTTCTGGTGCATTTTTTAATATATTCACCCCCCCCGCCTGATCCACTTCCTGAACGAATAATTTGTCGTCCCCCCCCATCATAACTTGAATAATTGGACTGTGTTGTTAGTTAGGCCCAGAATTTCCTCCTCCTCCTCTCGCAAAGGGGCGAAAAAAATCACATCAGACTTTTGCTAGGGGGGGGGGGGCAACTCCAACGTTCTAGCATATTGCCCAATTATTCGAGTTCTTACGGTAATGGTGTCGATCACCCCCGGGCTTTTTGGCTAGTAAGAGTGCATCGGGGAGCCACGGCTGCAGCCTATCTTTGGAAACTCTGAACTTCAAGGATCTCTCTGCTCTTGGTAAGTAGACAATGGGCGGTGGGGGACCTTGTTACCACAACCGCCCAAATGCCTCGCTCTGAGAACTCAGTTTAAGATCCTTCGCCTCACACACACACTTGTATGATACGGATCGCCTCTGCTAGAGTTTGGTTTTAAGGTGCACTTTACCATTTCACCATTGCCCCAACGGTGTATTTTATTTTTATTAGCTAAAACATCTGAGGGTGATGGCAGAGCAACCCGGCGCCTTGAGCAGTGTGAATAAGATTCATCCGATAGACCTCAAAGATCCCGAGAGGTCATAGAAACGATCGGATTAGATGCAGATTGACGGGGCGACCACGGATGCTCCTAGGGCATGGCTAAACCCCACTACCGAGAGAAGATTACAGGATTCTAAGGCATTTTTGGTGGGGCCGCGTGCGTGCGGCAGCAAGCACATATTATTATATATCGATTGATACTCCCCCTATTTTTTCGAACCTTGTACTGCACAATACAGTACGTCACGACCAGACACCGTGGCAGGTGGGACATCTTTACACCCTTATTTCAGAAACAAAAACAGTGCTCTACGAATCTCTACAGACTCCTGGATAGCGGGGAGCTTGGCTGGAATCAAGCCGGCACACGACCAAGAGTTAACTCCCCATTTCCACTTTGAGGTAGGCTGCCCCTCAAACATGATTTCCACTAATTGTTTGGATATGACGGCGACAATTGGTTCTTGTCAATAGAGATAATTTATTAGGGCCTGTTTGGCACGCCATGATTTGAGCTGTTCGCTACTCGAGTATCTCAAATCATGGTTTAGGCCGAAACCGCAATTTGAAATATCTATGGTGTTTGGCTGGGTACCCTCTTCAAATCATGATTTGGGAAATCTTTTATATGGTTCCGGCCGTCTATACACAACAGTTCGATGGATGCAACGGGGGACGCCTTGGCACAAAATATTTGGCAATAAAATACTGCTTATGTTCGAATCAGGATCATGGTAGAGATATATTTTATTGTAATATTATTTTTATTTAAGTTAAAACCTACAGGAAAATGAGGGAACTAATTATACAGGAAAGTATGCCATAGTTCAGGTTATATTATCAGACTCTACTTGATATTCATGGGAGGTTGTTCTTTTTTGCCCTAAACCCCTATAGCAAAAGGCGTCCCCCGTTGCATCTATCGAACTGTTGTGTACCGGTATAGACGGCCGGAACCATAATATCATATGTGTGAATATTTAGGGCTACAAAAATTTTGTTTTGTACCCTTGAGTATTTTGGTAGTAAATGCTATGATATCAAACAGGCCCTAAGCTTCTTCAAGTTTCAGATCTCAACACGGTGAGCAATTGGTTGACCGCAATGATTCTAACTCAGAGCCGGTCTTGCGTTTAGAGCCACTCCGACTTGGCGTTTGCGTCCCTTTGCTCCCTCGGGTTCAATACCGGCGCCATCCCGCTCTCCCATTGCTGACGACTGCAGCACGGTAAAAGTGCCGGCACTGGCAACGTACATTTCCCAGAGGTCAACCCCGTCGTACCTCTTCGCAGGTGCCAAAATCTACCGTATTTCTGAGCCAAAACCCAAGCGGCTTCGATGCACAAGTTTCTCTAGCGCCAACACTCTCTTCGGAATGGGGAAGATCTGCCGGTGCCGGTTTTTTTTGACAGATGTCTCATATCATAATTATTTAATAAACAGCACAACAGAGCCTCAAAACATCCACGCCTGTCAGCCCGGGTTTGCGTCACCCGGCCGGGGTTGGGACCCTGTAAGTAGGGAGGGATACGCCACACCCCCGCTTGGCTGGCCACCACAGGAGTTTGCACCGGTATTTTATCTACGGCGCAAACAGTAAAGCACAGTACTTAACTCGTAGGAAGGATGATACTCGAGTATATGCTGGGTTGTCCAAAAATTCTGCCCCTGAAAAAGGGCCAAAAAGTGTACCAAAAACATGCTTTCCGAGATAAATAAAAAAGAGCGGAGGGACAACTCCGACTTCCTAGCACAGGTCCCATTACCGGGATTTGAGTTCTTACGGTATCTTCGTGCCAGTTGTGCCAACATCATCGTTACATCCGCAAAACACAGCCATCCCCAATCTCAAATTCGGTTGGTCGGTCGGATAATCAGTTGAGGGTTTGCTGATCCGCTGCAAGGAAGAGTGATTGCTCATAGGATGAACCGTACCGTAGTCCAACACAGGCACCACCTACCTGAGTGGGTGTTCCTCCGAGGAATGGGCTAGGGTAGAAACTAATCATTGGACCATTCTCCCTGTGTGGTGGAAGGTTTCCCGCCCCGGCGAAAAGGCAAGCTGCTTAGCCCCGCTAAGAGACATAAGGAAACAAGAAAGCGCCAAACTCAAATGACATCCCTTAAACCGTTTTCAGGAACTAGTTTCCTTCCACCTTCTGACGCCTAAAGGAACAAGCGGTGTTTATCTTCAACTGGAGGGAGGCCGGGTTCGTTGATCGGCTATGTCAGCGTTCCATGAGTGAACGTATTCCTTTAATCGGTGATACTCTAGCTAATCAGGGTGATGGTCTTGCCTATTACCGTGCTAAAGGTGAGTGGAATTCGGCATCGACTTGGTCCAATTATTCAAGCCTCTACGGTACTTGATAGGATGCCGAGCACGCCCACTCCCCCCAGGGAGATGTCTAACCTGGAGGGGAAATGCCGACTCGTGTGCCCCGTTCGCTGCCCTATCTTGCTCGATATCCTATCAGCTACCGGTAGTCTAACACAAACCCCTAATATCTCCATAGTGGCTTATACCGGTAACAGAGATTCTCGAGAGCTGAGGTCGAACATAGCAACTCGGAACGATATAAGACCTACTCATGCAGCGTGCTGTGTGCGTCATTGGGAATTCTTGTCGGATGCATCTGAAAGAACACACCGGCACTGCTCGGGGGGGGGAATACCGCTTATCAAGAACCGGCAGATACTTTTGCGTTGAAATAAGGAGCGACTGGGGTTGAGGTTTACAATTGCGTCAAAATCGGAGCCCTGAAAGGCTTAGCCCTGGCAGCGCAGAGTTAGGAGTTTTATTGCAAGCACGAGACAGAACGAGAATAGAAATCTTGTTTGAACATATCATACTAGCGCCCGACGGTTCCCGTTAGACAACGCGGTCCGAATAACTTAAACGAAACCCAAACCCCCGGCCGCGCTCTATCGCGCGAATGTCATCAGTGACCTCGAGATTTGCCGTGTCTTCTTCCTAATTGAGATGCCGGCGCTCGTGTCTCCGAGCCAAGAATTGGCACTTCTTTGTGCCTGTAGAAACTATTATTACAGAAACTGCGCCAATTCTTGGCGCGGAGGTTCGAGTCCCGCAATACCTTGCTCCTTCTCCACTAGTACCAGTGTTTATTGTTTATTCCCCCGCCCCTATCGATTAGGTAGGTGGTTTCCCTCTTGATCGCACAAGTGCAGTCCCTTAGGCGGGGAAAAGGGCGCAATCATTCATACATCATTTGTGGGTCCCTACTCCAATGAAGCGAGTGATTTACTATGCGCCACATGGTGTCTGTGTTACACTCAGCTCACTTTATATTCGTATCCCCCTCAGGTCGCACATTTGCACGGGCTCCCCCCTAGCAGCCTCGCCTTTTGCCCGTCCGCTCGCCTTTTGCCCTACGGACTCTGGAGGCTCATTGAATTGGAGCCGGCGCACCGATATTTTGTTCCCCGCTTCTTGTTCAGCCCTGTCCGTGGTTGCTCTCCGCTGTCCAATACAAAAAGCAACCACTCTGGTAGGAACTCGTTCGTTATTATCGTCGGTCAGATAGGCACGCTTGATTATTTTTCACAGTGAGCCATAAGATCGTTCGCGGCTCGCCCACAACTGCAATATGAATCCTCTAAAAGGGTTGACGGCGTCAATATTAGTGCTTGGACTCTCTTTCCCATTTGCGCTCGCGGCACAAGGATACCCTCCCCCCGTTCGGGATCAGAAAGAGATCAGATCTCCACACAATCCCAATGTCTACATCCGCTACAAGAACCCAACATCGGAGATTTGCCGAACAGCAAGCACGAAGCAGAAACAATTTGCGGGCCATATTCACCTTCCTCCCATGACATTGGCTCCGGTGCAACAGAATTACCCAATAAATACCTTCTTTTGGTTCGTTGAGGCCCAAGAGAAACCCGAGAGCGCGCCTTTAACAATATGGCTCAATGGCGGTCCTGGTATGTTGTCACCCCCTTTTCTTTCGGAAAAATATTTCTTTCGAATTTGAGGCTGAAGGACTTCCGATGACTTCTAGGCAGTTCTTCCTTGATCGGTATGTTCGCTGAGCTGGGACCTTGTCAAGCCGTGCCGGCAAACCGTAATTCGATTACCACAAGGGCAAGGCCATTCAGCTGGGACAAAACGAGCAATATGTTGTTCATTGATCAAGTTGGTTATTGCCTTTGCCTTCGATTGTGGAGGGTAATCCCAACTAACATGTACAACCTAGCCAAACCAAGTAGGCCTTTCCTTCGATGTTCCCACCAATGGTACAGTAGCTCTGCTCGATCCGGGTGGGACCTACCGGCCAAATACTACAGCTCCAACAAATACCAGATATTATGGCGACCTCGGCTATACTGACGAGGAATTTGCAAATCTGCAAGACTATAGCAAAGTAATATACAATATTGCCCTTCTCAATGGAACATTTCCCTCGGGCAATAAGGAGTTTACAACAAACACGACAGAAATATCCGCCATGTCTGCATGGCACTTTTTGCAAGCCTGGCTGGTTGACTTCCCTCAATACAACCCAAATTCCACTGGCATTAACCTTTTCGCAGAAAGTTACGGAGGAAAATACGGGTGATATTTCATGATGCGAATGTAATCTCTTACAGTGCTAATATCTTATCAGACCAAAATTCTCGGCTTATTTCGAGGAACAGAACGAAAAGCGTGAAACTGGAGAACTTTCGAAGAATAATACGGTTGAGCTTCACCTTGAATCACTTGGGATAATTAATGGCTGCGTGGACAGCGCCATACAAACACCTTGGTATCCTAGATATGCCAACGCAAACCCATACGGGATCAAGGTTATCAGCGATAAGGTGCGGGATGCGGCATTGGACGATTACTCTAAACCGGATGGATGTCTTGCCAGAATCCAGAGGTGCAGGTCGCTTCTGAAAGTGTCCGATCCCAACAGCTTTGGCGACTCGGATATCGTCAATAGAGCTTGCGATGATGCAAACACATACTGTAGTTATATCCGGGATGTATATCAAACCAGCGGCAGGTGGGGTTTCCTCAATGTATTTGCAAGTGGTGTTTGCTAACTGCTACTATTAAAGGGGGTATTATGACATCGCGTCCGATCATAAAGACCCATTCCCGTATTATTACTACTTGGAATATCTAAACAACGCGACAGTCCAAGAAGCAATTGGGACACCAGTAAATTACACGCAGAGCAATACTTACGTTTACGGAGCGTTCGACAGCAGTAAGTCACATTGCCACAATCCGTTCTATCGTATTATTTTAGAATATAAAACTGAACGGGTTTACTAGCTGGCGATTTCGTCCGTGGCGGAGAGGTCGAGGATATTGCATATCTGCTGGGAAGAGGGGTCAAAGTTTCGCTTATATACGGTGCGTGCAATAAACAGTCACCCATCCATCTCGGCCAATCATTTCTAGCCCGCTGACTAGTGGGAAAACTAGGCGATAGGGATTACATTTGCAACTACATGGGCGGAGAAGCAGTGAGCCTCGCAGTAGACTACCCCGATAAAGCAGCATTCCAGGCCGCGGGGTACCAAGATATCCGAGTAAACTCGTCCTATATCGGTGGGCAGGTTCGCCAACACGGAAACTTCTCTTTTGTGAGGGTTTATCAGGCAGGACACCTTGTCCCTTCGTACCAACCGGAAACAGCATACGTTATATTCGACCGTATGATCCACGGACTTTCCATCGCCACAGGCGATGAAATCACCCGGTCCGGATCAAATGTATATTCCACAACCGGACCCCCAAACACCAATACCACATTGAGGGCCCCGAACCGCTTGCCACAGGTCTGCTTCGTCAGAGAAACAGCGACATGTACCATTGATCAGGTCTTCATGATCGGAGGGGGGAAGGGCGTGATATACAATGGCGTTCTCTACAATAGTTCCTCCGAATACTCGATTCCGCTGGGTCTAGGTATTGGTGCGGGAAACAGTGGTAATGGTGGTGGCGGCAGCAGCGGGGGCACACATGAAGAGAACACAAACTCTGATGATGGCGGTGCAGAAGGAGGGGGCTCAGCGGTAGCACTGGGCGCGAGGAGGGCTTCCCTATTGGCTCTGACATTCGCATTGGCCATATGCATAGGAAATCTTTGAGCACATATTACTATAATTTATTAATGGAGACACCGCCAATCCAGGCATACGAGCACATACGGTGCGGGGATGTACTAGTACTTGCTTTTAAGGCGCCCCTCGTCGTTATTTTTATCAAGGAAATTTTTATTTTATTTTTCTTTCGCCCCCCTCGCATTCCTTGCTTTCTTATTCTCCTAAGTTGATTGATTGATTAATCCAACTGGTGGCTATCCGCGTGGAAGTGTAAATCGAATTGCATGGAAGTGGAGTGGGGTCGGAGGTGCGTGGGATTCTGTGGGAATCATACACTTTATAACAGGTAATTTGGTGATGGGTGGTGATGATGTGCACTTACGAGAGCCATATTGCTTGTCATATCTTGGTTGGTCCGTTTTTAATCTATTCCTTTGCGATCTACTGAGGGGGACCAGCACTGGCAGTTTAGAGGAATCTGATGTTGAGGCCTTATTGTCACGTGTCTGCAGAGCGGTTTAGAATTGGATCGAGGGCCCTGGCTGCTGCTTGGCGCTGCTGGGAAGATTGAGTGGACGTCGGGAGGGAAAGGCCGCAGCTTTGATTGATACCCGGGCGGAGGGCCAGATTGTTCGATATCACAGTAACGTGCGGGTTTTCTGGGGGTGTAACTTAGACATCATGGAGAGATATGGTAGGTACAATAAATGCTGTAGATAGTGTACGGTACTGTAGTAGCGCAAGCCTGATGCACATTGTCATCGTCTATCGCATCGCATCGCATCGTATCGTAAAGTACTGTAGAGACTTGGACCAGTACCGTGCTGTACGAGTACTCGAGTATAATAGTATACATATCATAGAGCGCCGATTCCGTCCCGGGGGTCTAGAGCACCAGCTACATACCCCCCTCCACCAGCCCCGGCGTGCACTAAACTTGGAGCCCAACCCAACCCAGCCTCGCCTCGCCTCGCCTCAGTTCCCCTCCTTCCTTCAACCACAACAACACAAACTCCCGCAATCGCAGATCATCACGACAAAGTCAATCAACCCTAATCAATCAATCAATCGATCAACCCATCGCAAATAAATTCGCCCTTCATCATCTTCCTCCTCCTCCCCCAATTATCACCAACACACTCCACTTTACCCCACCCCATACACACCCACCCAATGGCCACCACAACCACAACCGCCGCTGCCGCCGCCGCCGCCGCCGCCGCAACGACAACAGCGACAAGAACCCTCTACAGAACGCTCCTCCGCGAGCTCCCGCCGATCTCGCAGAAGCGCACGCACCTACACGCCCGCCTTCGAGACTCCATCTCCTCCGGAGAGAAGAAGGATAGGGAATTGCTGTGGCAGTTGGCAACATACCTCCGCGCTCAGCGTACCTACGCTACACTTCTGGAGCGGTACAATCCTTCGCTGGGGCCGCAGGAGGGTGATCGGATCAGGATGAGTGCTTGGAGGGTGGGGCTTGATCTGCCCGAGTGATGGATGGGTTGTACTGTACTACTCGCACTCTTATGGTATATACGGTACGAGCGCAGTGACGGTTGGTTGGTTGGGGCAGGGGAGGATGATTGGTTGGTTGGCGGGTTGGCGAGTTGGTGGGTTAGTTGGGCTTAGTTATGGGGGCAAAAGTTATAATGATCGTCTGGAGGAGGAGGAAGAGAGGGAGGGAGGGAGGAGGGCTGTTCTTCCTCTCCTGAGACTTGTAGGAACTACGATGATACCGTACATTTGTTAAGTTTTGGGTGGGTGTATGATATGATGTGTGATACGATATAAACTTGGTGTATGGTTTATGTGAGGCTTGGGGGTTCCTTATCGATTGTTGATAACTTTAGGCCTGATTGTGCAATAAAGTACCGATATCATGGAGGGAAAAGAAAAGAAAGGAAAAGAAAGAAGAAAAACACTCTAAGCCTCGCAGAGAAGAAGGAAGGAAGGAAGGAAGGAAAGAAGGAAAAGGAGGAGTCAATGAACTTCCAAAAAAAGAACACAGATCGATTCCGATCGGAACTGGTCACCTTCACCTTTCATCTTTTCTTTCTTTCCTCTCCCCTCTCTCTCTTCCCACCGTTTCGCCTTCTACAGTGCTGTACCTGTACCGCAGCAGCAATTCTTCCACACAAAGAACCTTCACCGGTATTTGATATCTTGCGATACGATAACTCGCCTCTCATTCCTGTATCACACACACACACACACACACACATATACGGTACACCCCAGGCACGACACCGACCTACCGACAGACAGAACCGACTGTACGAGTTATCATGCCGGTAGGCAAACCCACCACCGTTTTTTTTTTCCTTCTCAGCCCTGATAAACATAGCAACAAAACCTTTGCTTCTGCATGAAGAAGAAGAAGAAAAGAATAATACTCCGACTCCATTCAAAGAAAGCCATTCCTACTTCTACCATCCCATCTTTATCCCATCCCACCGCATCCCAATCCAGTCCAGTCCAGTCCAGTCCAATCCAGTCCAATCCATCATGCCGGCACAGTACCGTACCTACAATACTCGTACTCACAGTTCTATTTCCACAATACCTCGCAAAGCATTGTGTGGCTCAGCTCAGCTTTTCTTCTTCTTCTTCTTCTTCTTCTTCTTCTTCTTCTTCTTCCCCATAGTATATATACCACAACCGTAACGTAACACAGCAAATACCCATCCATCGTGGGATTCCTTTTTTTAAAGTTTTTTTAACAGATCGATATCATCCCCCCCCTCTTTCCCCTCTCCCACCCCACACACACAAACCATAAAAAAAAAACACGGGTAATCATAACAAGCCACACGGTAATTCTATTTTTTTCTTCTTCTCCCTCCCCACACAGTCTACAGTACCGGACAAACTGGTGACACGAACTTTGAAGCGCGAATGATACAAGTTACAAGTTACAGTTCGAATACCGAACCGTGGTTGTGATGAATACTCGTAGCGAGAAGGAAAAAAAGAAAGAAAAAAACGGGACGGGTTGTTTCGTGAGTGGGTGTTAGTAAGTTGAGCCAAGTGTGAGGAGGAAAGCAAGGAAGCAAGGGGGGGGAAGGGAAAGAAAAGAAAACGTTACGTTTCGAGTTTTTTGCAAGGGAGTTTTATTGATAATGTTCGTTGTATGATATGATACAATACCACCAGCATACCGTAGTAAAAAGTTGACTTTTTACTGCTGGATGGATGTTATGGATAAGGGGTTACATATTACGGTACAGCACAAACATGGTGCTTTGGACGTACGGTATGTTACTTGCAACAAGGGATCAATACCGAAGCGGGGAGGGAGGGAGGGTGGGAGGGTGGGTAGATTTAAGTTTCAATTTCATGTATATTAACTGATATTTGTACTTGTACTGTACTGGGAAAGGGGAGGAAGGAGGAAGGAGGGGTTCAAAGTTTCTCGGTACGGGCACGGTATAGTCTACAGCCGTACGACACTGTGTGCCGGTATGTGATACCCTTCTTTGCACAAACTGAAGAACACCGGTACGGTACTGTACTCGTAGAGGGTTTTTTAGCATCTGCTTTCTAAAGATGTTACCATGTTATTAGTGACTTAGCACAGTTGCAGTACTGTACTGTACTCATTGTAACCCGGAGAGCATATGCCTTGGCCGGTAGCTCAAGAACCGATCCTGCGGTTGAAATAATAAGTAACATAGCTGTACAAGTACTCGGGTACAAGGGTAAGTCTGGCGCGGTGCCACGGGTTTTCTTGGTTTATTTCCTATTCTGGGGGTGCGCCCGACTTTTGCTCACATACAAAAAAAAGCCACAAAAAGCCGTTTGTATGGTAGAAAACCATAGTTACTGTATATGGGGTGCGCCCGACTTTTGCCTACCCCCTAGTACATGTACTGTCCTGTGTGCATTGTTGGTTGTGCACTGGTATATCAAAAGAGCCTCGAACCTCCTCCTCCCTAACTGTGTGCGATACCACAGGTAGGGTGGCGGGGGAGCGAACAGTGAATTGTGCGGTATTGGCAATTCATTCGACTTAAATACCTGGAGAATGCGCCGACTGTACTACCGATATACTACACTATACGGATACTCTCCCTGGTACCGGTATCGATGCTGTTCCCACCCAGGAAAAGGCAGGGTTCTAGTAAACCTACCACTATTATCGGAGAGAAGAACGGGGGGACAAACGACGAGTGGGTAACAATAATAATAATGGAAGGCGCGGAAGGCATTAAGGCCGAAGGAAGGTGAACCAAACCAAATCCAACTGTATTCGTTAGTTCTTTACGCTATGACATTGTGGTGGGTAGTTGTTGTTGTTGCTGCTGTTGTTGTTGTTTGCAAGTAATTGCATGGTGAGCATGTGTGTGTTCGCACAGCATTGCACGGTATTCTGTCTGTGGGTCAAACACGTGCAAGTGTGAGCAAGTCATCAAACAAGAGAGAAGAAAAGCTAGTACTCACCTCAGAGACGCGTATTTGCTAGCAAAGCCGCATCAACACCCAATCACTGTTATCTCATTTCCACGCTATACTGTGTTCGAGACTGAGAACGACGCGACGACAATGATGACGATAAATGATAGCCCCTTTGTAATGTAATATAGTATACAGACAAAGATAAGGGAAAGGAGACAAAGTGGGATGAAAGAGTCAAAATACATACTTCAAAGAATCACTTTTTGAAGAAATATTACACCAGTATCCGGTTTCCCAGCAAAAACCCCATAAAAGAAAATGAACACAAAAAACAGATACTCACGCGATGCAAAAGTAAAGAGGAAGAGAAAAAGAGGATATCGCGGGAAAAAGACTATGTACTGACACCCACCCCCGCCTGCCAAACCCAATAATAGACAAAACCCATAACACCTTAAACCTTTCCCATAAAAGTGGTGACGAGAGAAACCCCGTGGCCCTTTTTTTTTCCTCACCAACCGTGAAACCGGGTTCGAGCCAAGCAGATGCAAGTAAAACAAAAAAAACAGAAATGTGACCCAAGGAAAAAGGAAAGGAAAACCCCAAGATAGTTTGCAAAGTTTAATCTGCCAAACTCCGCAGAACCCACACCACACTTGCCTCCATTGTATCCGGTATCAGACATAGCCCCCCAAACAAGAAAACCCAGAAGGAAATGGTACTAAGTTATTATCAGACTCTATGTCCGCTCCAAGATGAAAAGGAAAGAGGAAAGGAAAAAAACTAGTATAGTTTGAGGTAACAAATGGAAAGATTATGGTGGGTAACGAGAGAAAGCCGCCTCAATGATACTGATGCGGTCGTGACTTTTCGTGTGATGAAGAAGCTCCCTGCAGGAAACGAGCCAAAAGGCTGGTTGATGGGCTGGGCTTCTTTTTGCCGGTATCTATAGGCAGCAAATTTCTCATCATTACGACCGAAGGTGTATTCGGTGATGAGGCCTCGGAAGAGGCAATGCTTGATGCTGTGCCACTTCGTGCCAGGCCGGGTATAATTGTGGAGGATGGTGCGGTGGTAGGGGGTGTTGGGTAATAGTCGGTGGCAGTCGAGCGGCGTCGCGAGCGGCTAGAACGCGGGTAGTATGAATCTACTGATCGTTCCGAAGCTCGCGATGAGCGACCAGATGATGATGATGATGGGGGAGTAGAATGTTGGCTCGGTGGTGTGTCTGCACCATAAGTTACAACTGGAAGGTAGTATGCGGAGGAAGATGACATCGATGATGTGCACAGTGGTCGTGATCTGCTGTTGATTTCCATCCGTAGCTCCATGAGCGACCGGTGTCTCTCAAGTTCCCTCTCCTGTTCGAGCTTCTCCTCGATCTCTCTCTCGTGCTGCTTGATGATGGGCTGAAGGAAGGGATCGAGATGTTCGTAAAGATCCTCAGTAGTGATTCTCAAATCCCAGTCCAATAGAAACAAGAGTTGCTTTTCCATCAAATTCACTTCCGTCAACGAAAACCCAAACCCATCAAACCCCTTGACAACGCTATACCTAGCCCAATGTTTGTTCTTTGGCGACGAATCGTTCAAATTCTTAGCCGCCAGAATCAGTGACGCGAGGAAGATGCGGTGAACTGTGCACCGCATTCCCTTTGCCACTGCGGGTAGTCTCTTCTGCAGTCGTTCAAGATATACCAAGCTCGACATCAAAGTAGGAACCTGAACACGGGACCTATCCACTGTCGAGGTAATGAACTCTTCGAGAGTTGGAAGGGCCGGCTGCTTCGGACCTGAAAAATCCAGCTCGACCTCGCTGGTTGGCGGGGTTGTCGGAGGTGTCGGAGGTAAGGCGGTATTGCTTTCACACTTAATAACGTTGGCAGCCTTAACAGCTAGAAATGAAATCATATCCTTGCTCACAGGCAATCGAATAAACTCCTCAAGAGCGTCTTTTCGTGACATGGTCGACATTTTGTATATGTGTGAGGTTTGTAGCGTTATTCAACTGACCTTTGTAGTATTAGGTACTTGGCGTAATATGATCTCGGTTGCCACTAAATCCTTTTTGCTGATTGTTGATGTTTCTCTCGTGGTCGTGTTCGTGATCTGCGTAACTCTACTAGTACTCGTGGTCGATTGGGGGGGGGGGAAGTAGTGGTATATGAAGAAGGGGGTACCGGACCGCAAGACTTATGGGGGTATGTAGCGTGGTGCGAAGGGTGAAGGGGGGGGGCTGATGCTTGGATGGCGAATAGAAATGGGTAATAAATTAAGTGCACTAGTAAATGGGGGGAGACAATGGGGTTGATGTGTGAAGCACAGCCTGGGAAGGAGAGACTCTTCGGGGGGGGGGGGGCGGGCGCCTGAGCTTTAAAGCAAGAAAGCTGCGTCACGAACCGAAGGTGGCAGGGGTGTCTGGCAGAGGGGGGAAGGGGAGGAAGGGGAGGAGGAAGAACTTGAGGGAGAGTAAAAGGAAAGGACCCGCAGAAAGTGAAGCTACAGTAGTAGATTCGATACCCTATGGCTGGTCTAGGGTAGCTAAGGTAACGCGCGCAATCGTGTCCTCCAAAACACAAGGTGGTTGACCAATGCCAGGGGGCCTCCTTCTTTCTCTCTCTCTCTGGCTCTCTTGTTTTGGCACTGAGATACTCGTGTAGAGAAATCCTCTGTTAGGCTGTCCCGCCGTAAGGGGTCACTCTGATTTGCGCTATCCGGTGGGGATGCAGGCGTCTGGGCACGTTCCAGTCAAACGCCAAGCAGGGGGTTATGGTGTGAGAGCTTGTGAGAAAGAGGGATACAGTACCGGTACGGTATTGGCACACACACACACACACACCAAATCATCCCACCGGTACTCCGCCGTACAACATTGAGGGTAGCCACTGTGCCTTTCTGTACGGTATTGACAGGAACTGTAGAACTCCCTCAGGAGGTCAAGCGAGGGTTTGAGGGAGCATGAAGGCGGGGGACCATCTTAGGGAACGCCCCAGAATAGTCGATATTCAGTATTCAACATACATTACTGAGGGAGGGCAAGTGCAGGAAAGAAAGGAACGCAAGTACCGGTACAGTACCAGTACATACTAGTACAGTACTTCGCGAGGACAGACGAACACCAACCTGCTCGTCCGCCTATTTCCCCATTTCCCCCCATGTCACCCAGCCAATGCCTCCCGGCGTCCAATACATTACAGTATTCTGTATTCTAATAAGCCATAACCCATTGCGCTGATATGCATTACCACATGCAGTGCTCCTACCAACTTACTCATATCGCGCCTGGTAGGCTGGGTGCAAAAGAACTCATCACTTTCGGTACCGTACACTTGCATTGCAATGACCCAATACTTTAGCACCATATTTCGCTCGAGGTATGGATCCGAAGGAGAGAAAAAGCCTCGAAAAAGAAAGAAATACGGTAGCATGAGAGAGAAATGGAAAAAGAAAGCAGCGGGAAAAATACAAGCAGGAAAAGCGAGAGGGAAAGAGACAATTTGGCCACGGCGCCAACGACTGGAATTATCGATGATCATGGTTCGCGACGGTAAACCACGGTCCAATAGCCAGTCTGAATGTGGGCCAGCGCGGGGGGGTTCGGGCATAAGTTAGGCAGGCTGTGAGCAACGCGGAGAGATCACATCCAACCATTTCCTATCGGCAAGAAGGGTGGAACAATAATCGGGGAATAACTTTAGATAGAGAAAGGAGAGGTGGAAACGGGGGCCAGAGGGGCTGAGATCAGCATTTCGCTTCCAACCTTCCGACGCCAACGAGTTTCAACAACCCCATTCCTCTAACCAGCCACAAGTACCGTACGAGTACTCTAGCCCACCCCCCTAGCCACTACTATTTAGGAATAGCCCGTGGAAATGCCACTGTAGGGTAGATCAACTTTGTTTACCGAGCCCGCATTGCGCTTGCTTGCTTGCAGGAAAATTGGCTTCCACATCACACCCTTTCCGAAGAAACCCCCTTCAATTTTAGATTGGCTGCACCAATTCCCCCGAGGCGTTTCATGTTGTCCCCATACAAAGAGCGCGCGCTTGCCCGACGAGCTTTCAACTCTGCCCATATTCCACCACATGGTGACCCATGTTTCCTTCGTCATAATATTCCCCATATCACAGCTAAAATTTCTGAATGTAACCCTTCTCCCACATTTTAGTACCTCTCCCATACTGCCGTTAGGACAAAGATACTTGGAACAAGAAGTTCCTGCACACGCTCGACTCGCGCGCCCTTTCTTCCATCTTTGTGATCTCACACCGAACCCGTATGTATGATTTATCCCCAGGTATGGAGATACTGCGGTCCTCCTATCCCAATCTACCGGGTTTCGGTTTACGAACTCAATTGGAATGCCCTCCCTTTTTCCCCTCCTCCCCGCTCGCTTACTCACCCGCCTCAATGCCATGAGGAATGAGGATGGAAATCAGGACACAGGGAGATCCGCCCATCTAGGCGAAAGGCTGGGAGACGGGAATGAAGATGTGCGGAGGATGATTACTACTAGGGACCAGAACAGATGGAGATCTTTGTGCTCACCTACTTACTAGTACGGTACAGTACTGTACTAGTACCTGGCCCGTGGTGGAACTACTGTACCGTACAGCCCGGCATTCCCATCATAACCCGACTGATTTGATCATTGTAACCCTTAAGCGCATGACTTCACACTTCACCAGGAAGTAATCAATCGGAGTCCTAAATCAAATAATTATGGTACCGCAAAAATAAAACAGAAAAAAATAGAAGAAAAAAATTATAAAACACACAGAAGAAGAAGGAAGCAAGAGCACAAGATCACACATATGCATCTCCCCCCCTCAACCAACCATCACGAGTAGCTGGTTGGAACCACCTAACCCACACCACCTCCCACGAGCAAGCAAGCAAGCAAAGCAAGCAGCAGCAGTCAGGCAGCCACTCATGCGCGCACCGTTGGATAACCGCAGACAGGCACACATACCGGTACCCTAGAGCCGCCATGTAAGGGAAAAGTTGCCTAGGGCAAAAAAGAAAAAGCTTTCGGAAAGTTTTTCGGAAGGGGTGAGGGGGGGGTGGATGAAGAAAAAAAAAAGAGGGAGAAAAGGGAGAAAAGGGGATTGATGGATTGAGCAAGCAGCAAGCAGTTAGCGTCAAGCATCTAGAACTAACATGATACTCCCATCCGGTGGGAACAGCGTTGCCGCGAAAAGCAAATAAAATAAAAATAAAGTAGAGACCCGAACCAGGCTTGTCATTAATACCGGTACTCGAGTAGTTTATTCGTACAGTGCTCTTTCTCTGTCTCTCTGTCTCTCTCTCTCTCTTCGCGCTTGTGTACCGTGGATCATAAAATTGCCTACAAAGTTGTGTGATACGGTAAATCATATGGGGTCACTCCTTTTTTCTTTCTTTCTTCCCAGCCAGTCGTTGCTCAGATCATCAGCTGGCTGGCGAATGGCATGGTGACAAGACGCCCACATAACGCCCTCGCCTGTTGCGGATTCCCCAGTCAGCGTATCTTTTGACTTTTTAACCCTTTTCTCTTGTTGAATGAATGAATGAATGAAGGGGGTCTACTTGTAATTGCCACCACGCAGTTTCCGCCAGCCACAACCCGATGAATTCCATTTGATGATGGGGGGGAGAGCTCGAATGGTCCAGTTAGATTGCTCCCTCGAGGGAGAAACAATTCAGACCTAGACAACGCGTGCTTCCCCCTCCCCGTAGCTCATCTATCGGGGATTGACATGTCAAGGGGCTGTGAAAAAGAAAAAAGAAAAGAGGGAAGAAAAAAAAGGTCTAGCCGGTTGAGTGAGTGAACTCAATTCTCTATCTAGCATTCACAAGCCGCTATGCAAGGCATTGAAGAAGGAAGGAAGGAAGGAAGCAGGAGGAAATGGTAGGAAAGCCAGAAATGTCAAAGGAGGAAAGGAAAGGAAAGGAAAGAAAAAAAAAAGTGGTGACTTGTTCGAAAATTTCTATAATAATAATCAACAATCTTAATCCTCTCATTAGCTCACTTTTTTTTTCTCTCTTCTTCTTACTTTTCATCTCCCCCATGAACATACATACCGTAAACGAAACACCGGTACGGTTAACAAAGTGAAATTTATCAATTACGCCTAGCGGTAGAAACTTGACAAATTAACCCATGCGCCCGCCCCTATCTCAATATACCGTACGTGACCATGTTACAATGGTATTATATGATAATATGCAAATCACGAGCGCCTCCCTTTTCCAGGACCGCAGGCCAGCACAAGTTGAGTAGTTTAAGTGGCAATTCCGTTAGAACCAATGAACTCAACCTTCTGGCAAAAAAGAAAACCCCTATCACATCCCGTAACGTGCGTTACCATACCTGGTATCATGACGGGGTGGATGAAATGGATGATGGTTGAATGGATGGATGGACGGAGGCACATCATCATCATAAACGCCTTCGGCTACCCCACACAAGCACGCACTCAACACGCACACAACTGCCACGGCGCCTCGGAACAACCGTGGTCGTGGTCGGAGTCGTCGGCATGAAACTTTTCCTCAAATTACCGTGGGGCTCCTGAAAAAAAAGGGAGGGAGGGAGCCTCAGGTAGACGCCGGGGGGGGGAGGGGAAGGGGCGTCACGGGGAGCTATTATGTTTTCGTTTCAAAACTTTGGTTTTCAATCTCTTAGATTATTGGTTGTTTTTGTATTGCAGGTTGTATGATAACTTTATTGTTGTTTACTAACTTGAGTTACTTGCGGCAGTAGACGCGGTATTCGGATAGGTAAATTAGGTAGTATCATAGGATAGTAATTATCATTATAATAATATTATTATAATAATAACAATAATAAATCTCCTCCATTTCATCCTTGTTTCACCATTGCTTTAGGATGATTACTAGTGATCCGGACAATACTGTACCGTACTACTACTACACCTGCGGTAATGATAAGTCTAGGTTTAGTCTACCGTATCTATCTATAATATCTGTGGCATCTATTTCTTGCTTTTCTGCCTAAGTTATCCATCATACCTACCTCCTGCTTTCCTGCTCGCTTGGTAAATAGTTTTGATTAGAGATTAATGCGATCCACTTAGCCCTCGTGAATTGGAACTGGGGGGGGGGGGTATTTTTATTTTTATTTTTATTTTTATTATTTATTTTTATTATTTTTTTATTAATAACCCCCCCCCCTCGTCGTATCCGGATCCGGTCCCCCTCGTCGCAATCGTGGCGTAGGAGGCGGGCAGGCGGGCGGTAGCGGTACAGTACGGAGTATTATACAGTCTCTCATGGGGTCATGGCGAATATCAGGAAGTGGCGAACAGGGGTATTTGGCCAGTAAAAAATCAAATTCGTCAAAGTAGGGTAACAAAACAACCCTGTTCGCCGCTTCCTGATATTCGCCATGACCCCATGAGAGA
>Ga0307509_10002156_pt1 | contig 32364 bp, 27 predicted proteins | sample 10_EM_MG_FD_202245 | JGI IMG/M metagenome (GOLD analysis project Ga0307509, IMG submission 202245) | Populus trichocarpa ectomycorrhiza microbial communities from riparian zone in the Pacific Northwest, United States - 10_EM | ecosystem: Host-associated > Plants > Roots > Unclassified | place...
TACCTGATGGGGACGTTCCCGTCCCCTCTGGGCCGGCAGAGCCGGCCCATTCACCCCACCGCGCGTCGCGTCGCGCGGATCTTGGCCATCAACCAACGCGACTATGTTCAGCTACCTGATGGGGACGTTCCCGTCCCCTCTGGGCCGGCAGAGCCGGCCCATTCACCCCACCGCGCGTCGCGTCGCGCGGATCTTGGCCATCAACCAACGCGACTATGTTCAGCTACCTGATGGGGACGGTGTCCAGCGCCAGCAGTCGCCGGGCGGACTTCGACCGTGAACCCAATCCGGGAATAGCGCATTCGCTGGTCCGGGTTCCTGCTGGTAATGCGTCCACGGTTGTCCGTCGTTGCGCTCGGGTTTGCGATCGTCGGATTGGCCGCGAGCGTCGCCAGCCTGATCGACTTCGCTGGGGCGTCTGCCACGTTCTGCGCCGAGACCGGCTGCGCGACCGTCCGCGAGTCCGCGTGGGCACACCCGCTCGGGATTCCGATGCCGGTCCTGGGCATCGCGTTCTACCTGGCGGCCATCGCGCTCGCGTTCGTCGATGCACCGCGGCTCCGCCGGATGCTGGCTGTCGCCGGGGTCGCCTGGGCCGTGGTCTTGATCGTGTTGCAAGGTGCCGTGATCGGCGCGTGGTGCAAGCTTTGTATGGTCGCCGACCCAGCCGCGATCGGTTATGCGGTCGCCGTGCTCGGCGGCGCAACCGCGCTGCGGTTCACGATCCCGCGGGTGCTCGCGGCGCTGCCGGCCACGCTCGCCACGCTCGGCGTGCTCGCCCTGTGGGCCCATGACGGAGCGCCGGCAGCGCCACCCGCCAGCGCCGCATCCACGCTCGCTGCGCAGGCTCCGGTGGCGGGCGAGGCCACGGTCGTCGAGGTCGTCGACTTCGAGTGCCCGTTCTGCCGCCGCATGCAGGACCGGCTGACCGCGGCGATCGCGCAGGCCAAGCACCCGGTTCGCGTGGTCCGCAAGATGCTACCGCTGCGGGCCCACCCGCATGCCATGCCAGCGGCCCTCGCCTACTGCTGCGCCGACGCGCAGGGCAAAGGCGAGGCGATGGCGGCTGCGCTGTTCGCGGCCGACCCCGGGGACCTGACCACCGAGGGCTGCGAGAAGATCGCGGCCCGCGTCGGCTGCGATCTCGAGCGCTACCGCGGCGCGCTGCCGCAAGCGGAAGCACGCGTCGCGGCCGAGACGGCGCAGGCGAAGGCGGCGGGGGTCCACTCGCTGCCGACGCTGTTCATCGGCGACGAGCGCGTCGTCGGTGCCAGCAAGTCGACCCAGGAGCTGACCGCACTGCTCGACGGCGCCGCGACACCGTAGCCGGCCCCGCGTCTCGGAGCTGGGTCCCCTTGCGCTGGTCGTTTCGGCGCCCCGCTCGTCGAGGAATACCGAATCATGCCCGCAGTAGTTGGTCCAGCCCCTCGCGCAGCGCCGAGGCGGGCTAGTGCTTCGGCTCGTTCGCCGACTTGAGCAGGTAGGTCCGGATCAGCTCGTCCAGATCGCCGTCGAGCACGCCGTCGACGTCGGACGTCTTCAGCTCGGTCCGATGGTCATTGACCTGCTGATACGGGAACAGCACGTAGCTGCGGATCTGCGAGCCCCACTCGATCTTGTCGCGATTCTTCGCGTCTTCGGCCGCCTTGGCTTCCCGCTTGGCGAGCTCGTGCTCGTACATCCGGGCGCGGAGCAGCTTCATGGCCTTGGCCTTGTTCGAGTGCTGGCTGCGCTCGTTCTGGCACTGCACGACGATCCCGCTCGGCAGGTGCGTGATGCGCACCGCGGAGTCGGTCTTGTTGACGTGCTGCCCGCCAGCGCCGCCCGCGCGGTAGGTGTCGATCTTGAGGTCGGCCTCGTTGATGTTCACCTCGATGTCGTCATCGATATCGGGGGTGACGGCGATCGCCGCGAACGAGGTCTGGCGACGGCCGTTGGCGTCGAACGGTGACACCCGGACCAGCCGGTGCACGCCGCCCTCGGCCTTCAGCAGTCCGTACGCGTAGTCGCCGGCCACGGTGAACGTGGCCCCTTTGATCCCCGCCTCTTCGGCGGGGGTTTCATCGACGACGTCGACCTTCCAGCCCTTGCGCTCGGCGAACCGGATCAGCATGCGGAGCAGCATCTGCGCCCAGTCCGAGGCGTCGACCCCGCCGGCGCCGGCGGTGACCTGAACGATCGCGCCACCACCATCGAGCTCACCCGACAGCATCCGCTTGAACTCGATCTCGTCGAGCGCCTTGCGTACGCCGGCGACGCTGGCCTCGGCCTCGCGGGCCGAATCCTCGTCGCTGGCCTCCTCGGCCAGCTCGAGCAGCACCTCGGCATCCGACAGCGTCCGCAGCTGGGTGTCGTAGCCGACCACGATCCCCTCCAGCTCCTTCTTGTTGCGGAGCAGCGCCTGCGCCTTCTTCTGATCGTCCCAGAAGTTCGGCCGCGCGGCGATCGAGTCGAGCTCTTCGATCTTCAGACGTTTATGATCGACGTCAAAGTAACCTCCGGAGCTCTTCGACCTTCAGGCCAAGCTCCTTCAGCTGCGCACGGATGGCGCGGACGTCCACGGCTTCGAGTCCCATGACCTGGCTATACCCTGGCCCGCCGGAGCTGGACAAGCTCCGAGGGCCCCAGCGCGACCGCGTACTTGCCGGTGAAGCACGCCGAGCAATATCCAGCCCCACTCTGCTCGGCGCCCACCGCCGCCATCATCCCATCGTGGGACAGGTACGAGATCGAGTCGCAGGTGACATAGCGGCCGATCTCCTCGATCGTGTGCGAGGCCGCGACCAGCTCGCTGCGGGTCGGCGTATCGATGCCGTAAAAACACGGGTGCGTCGTCGGTGGCGCGCTGATCCGGAGGTGGACCTCGCGCGCGCCCGCGTTGCGCAGCATCTTGACGATCTTGCGCGACGTCGTGCCGCGGACCAGCGAGTCATCCACGACCACGACGCGCTTGCCGTCCACGATGGCGCGCACCACCGAAAGCTTCAGGCGCACGCCGAAGTGGCGGATCGAGTCCTGCGGTTCGATGAACGTCCGCCCGACGTAGTGCGAGCGAATCAGCCCCATCTCGAACGGCAGCTTGGCCTCGTTCGCGTAACCAATCGCCGCGGGCAGCCCTGAGTCGGGCACCGGGATCACCACATCGGCGGCGACCGGCGCCTCCTGAGCGAGGCGCTTGCCCAGCTTCTCGCGCGCCCGGTACACCGATCGCCCGTTCAGGAAGCTATCGGGGCGCGCGAAGTAGACGTGCTCGAACACGCAGAACGTGGGCGGCGCGACCTCGGGTAGCCGGTGCGACGTCATCCCGCCTTTGTCGATCACGACGATCTCCCCCGGCTCGACCTCGCGGATGAACTCGGCTTCGATCAGATCGAACGAGCAGGTCTCGCTCGACAGCACGAACGCGTCCTTGAGTCGCCCGATCACCAGCGGGCGGAACCCGCTCGGATCGCGGACGCCGATCATCTTTGCGTCGTGCGTCAGGCACACCAGTGAATACGCTCCACGGACCCGCCGGAGCGCCGCCATCAGCTTGCCCAGGACGTCCGGCTCGCGCGCCTTGGCCATCAAATGGACGATGACCTCGGTGTCGCTGGAGGTCTGAAAGATCGATCCGGTCGCGTCTAGCTCGGCCCGTAACTCGTTGGCATTCACGATGTTGCCGTTGTGCGCGATCGCCAGCTGGCCACCGGCGTACTCGAACACGAACGGCTGGGCGTTGCGCAGCTCCGAGCTCCCCGCGGTCGAGTACCGGACATGCCCGATCGCGGTGACCCCGGGCAGCCGGGCCAGGACATCGCGGTTGAAGGTATCCGACACCAGGCCCATCGACGCGTGGCGCCGAAGCCGGCCGTCCTCCACGGCGACCAACCCCGCCGACTCCTGGCCCCGGTGCTGGAGCGCGTGCAACCCAAGGTAAGCGATATTTGCCGCCTCGTCGTGGCCATGGATGCCGAAGACACCGCACATGGCGCTCACTTAGCATGATCGTCTGATCCACAGTAGCGAACTTGTGGATCTGACCCAGCTGGCTTACCTTTTTTAAACGTGGCCCGGCTCCTTTGGCGCGATGCACAGGGCATCGAGGGATCGCTCGATCTCTCCTCAACAGAGATCAGGATCGGCCGCGCCATGGACTGCGCGATCCGGACCGACGACGCGATGGTGTCGCGGCACCACTCGCGGGTGTTCTGGGGGGGCGGTGGCTACCTGCTCGAGGATCTGGGCTCGGCCAACGGCGTCTACTTCCAGGAGCAGCGCGTCCAGAGCCACATGTTCAAGCACGGCGACGCCGTGCGGTGCGGCAGCCTCTGGCTGCGGTTCGTCGATCCGGGCGCCGTGGCGGCCAGCGGTGCCGATGGCGCCGCCCAGGGCGACCAGAGCGCCCCGATGATGCAGCATCCGGCGATGGGCGCGGTCGTCCCCGTCGCGCCGACCGGTCATGCCGCCGCGATCGCCCCGCCGCAGCCCGCCTCGCCGCAGCCCCAGATCAGTGCTGGCCCGTCCGAAGCCGACGTCGAGATCCGCGTGCTGCGGCGCCGCGTCGAGCAGCTGCAGACCGAGCTCCGGGTCCACCGGACCAACAAGTTCAATCAGGAGACCGCGCGGCGGATGGAGGATCTCGAGAACGACGTCTCGATGATCGAGATCGAGCGCGACAGCCTCAAGAACAAGCTCGAGCGCGCCGAGCAACAGCTGACCCTCGAGGCCGGCAGCGTCAAGGTCCGCCGCGCGCTCGAGATCGCCGCCGCGACCGCAGAGGCGTCGGCGTCGCTCAACGACATGCTGTCTAGCCTCCGGATCGAGGTGATGGCTGCCGAGGGCGAGTTCGAGCAGTACGCCTCGAACATTCCGCGCGCCAGCTTCGAGCTGATCCGGCAGTCGCTCAAGGACGCCGCGTCTCACTGTGACGACGCCCGCGAGCTGTTGCGCAAGCTCCGTGAAGTCGCCCAGTAGCGCCGCGAGCGCGAACGGCGGTGGCGTTGCGCTGTCGCGCCTCGCTCAGGTAGTCGACCGAGAATACGCTCGGGCCCGCACCGGGAGATCGCGATTCGCGAGCGTGCGCGGCCGGCTCGCTTGTTCTGATCGACGCTCTCAGAGGGTCGCCCCGAATGGGTTCGGGCGCACGCCGGGCGATCGAGCTTCGCGTGTTTGCGCGCTCGGTTCGCGTGTTCCGATCGACCCGCTCAGCCTTTCTTGATGATCTTGCGCGCCCACGACGTCGCCTGGCCCGTCATGCCGGACAGCCAGCTCGGGCCCGTGGTGCGCTGCGTGATCTTCGCGCCGAGAAAGTACACGGCGGCGCACCACGCGACGACCAGCGCGTAGATCGCCATCGTGATCCCGGGGACGGGAACGAACATCGCGACCAGCAACGCTCCGGCGGTGATCGCCGCCGCGATGATGCCGGCGCGGAGGCCGAGGTACCAGGCGGTCAATGCGCCAACGATCAAGGCGGGTAGCATGCGTGGAAGTTAGCACATGGCGGTAGACGCGCCTGCCTTGCGCCGATCACCGCCCATCCGGTCAAAAATCGTCGCTCGAAGACTCGCGACTTCCGAGGTATCGAACAATGCCGCGACGGCATTGTTCGATACCTCTTCAGTCGAGCCGCTCGCGGCACGGATAGTCGCACGACTTGCGGTGCGGGCAGTCATAGGCGCAGCCGCAGGTCAACGCGAACGTGGCGAGGATCTCGTCCGCGGCGCCGTCGGGCACCGCGCGGCGGCTCGCGCGGCTGGCCGCGGTGAGCGCCGGGCCGTTGCTGGCGTACGGCGACTCGATGAAGCCCAGGCGAAACAGGGTATCGCGGACGATGCGGTGCGGCGTGGCGGTGAAATCGCCGAGGTCGGAGTAGCGAACCACGCCCAGCTTGGCGAGCATGTCCATGATCCAGAACAGCTCGTTGCGGAACAGGCCGCGGCCGAGCGCGGCGTCGAGCGACGCAAACGCCTCGCTGGCGGAGGCCCGACCGTCGAGCTGCGAGGCGAGCTCTGGCACCTCGGCGCAGCGACGAGCGGCCAGCGACGCGAGCATCAGCGCGCGCGCGTCGACCTGCGCGGGCAGGTTCTCGGGCACCGTTCCCTGGTAGAGATCGCCGAGCACGCCGGCCTGGTCGAGCGCGCTGAACGCGGCGAGCACGGCGGCACGCTCGCGATCGAGGCGGAACGCGAGCGCGGCCGCGACCGCGACGCGGTAGACCACCTCGTCCGCCCGCTCCACCCACGCTTCGGCGTCGAGCCCGAAGTCGGCGGGTTGGTAGCTGGGCGACGGCTTGCCGGCCTCGCCCCACCAGCTCGCGATCCGCTGCTTGGTCTCGTCGAGGATGTCCTCGGTGAAGCCCTGAGCGAACCGGGACGTCGGGATGACGCGTTCTCGGTTGCGCGGCGATGGCGTGCCCTGGATCGCGAGGTGGCGCAGCGGTGCAGGCAGCGGCGAGCCGGTGGCCGCGCCACTGACCACCGCGACCGGACCGTCGGACGCGCCTTCGATCGGCACCGCGTCGTCGTCGCCGACCTGGGGAATCACCGGCTCCGGCTCCGGGCGATCCTCGGCGAGAAACTCGTCGACATCGAGCTGGGCGCTCAGCGCCGTGTAGCGGTCCGCCCGCGGCCCTGCAGCGACCGCGATGCCCAGGGTACGCAAAAGGCCGGTGCCGATCGCGATCTGGATCCAGGTCTCGAGCGCGGGGCGCGACGGCACGATGCCAGCGTAGGACGACGACCCGAGGTGCTTGTAGATCTCGTCCTTGTGATAGGCGCGCTGGGCGACCAGCTCGAGGACGGTCTTGCCGAGCAGCGGATTGAGGTGCCACACGCGATCGAGCACGGCGATCGCGGTCTCGTCATCGCCGTTGGCGGCGGCGAGCGATTGCATGAACAGCGACGGCATCGCGGTGGCGCCGCCGGTGCCGAGGAAGCGCAGCAGCACCGCGGGGCGCTCGCGATCCCAGAGCTTGGCGGCGCGCAGCCGGCCGCGCAGCTCGCGAAACGGCTCACCCTTCGCGGGAGTCTCTTTGCACACCCGAACCAGCGCGACCAAAGCGCCACGCGCATCCTGACCGATGGGTGGGAGCTCAACGACCTGAGGCATTGCAGCGACAATACACCACGCTCCCCGACCGCGCCGCGTCCGCAGCGGCCGACCGACCCGCGGTCAAAGCCGGGACGACCACACCACGTGGTGATCGTCGAACGCGTGGCGCCAGTCGCCGCCCCACTCCCAGCCGAGCTCGTCAAACGCGGCGACGACCGGACCGGGGCGCACGATCATGCCGGCCCGGATCACCGCGCGATCGGCGAACGCTCGGCCCGCGTCCGGTACGATGCGATCCGGCCGCCGCCACGGATTCTCGACCGGGTTCAGGTCGATCGCCCGGCCGAGCGCGTGTTGCGACAGCACGCCGGTGCCGGCGATGACGCGGAAGTTGAACGCCGAGGAGTTGTCGTCGGCCATCGAGGCGTCGTCGGAGCCGCCGAAGTCGTCGACCAGGCGGAGCTGGCGGAGCGGAAACCCGAGCCGCCACAGCCGGCGAAACAGCGCCACGGTGCGGGTCGCGAGGGCAGCCGCGACGACGAGCTCGCCGCGCGCGGTGCCGCCGAACGCCACATGATCGACCTGGAGGTACGCCAGCTCGGTCCAGCGCGGACAGCGTGGATCGGCGCCGTGCCACGACACGCCTTCCATGCGGCTGCGGACCGCGGCCGGGATCGCGCTGATCTCCGCAGCAGGATCGCGACGCGGCGGGATCACCAGCGCCGTCACCGCACGCCCTCGCGAGCCAGCGCCGTGCCGGCTCCCCAGGGATCCAGACCGGGGCGGCGGCGATTAGATGAGACCACCCGCGCCGTCATCGCGCCCGCGCGCAGAGGGTCGACCAGCATGCGCTCGGGTCGGCCCCAGGAGATCTCGATTCGCGAGCTTGCACGGCCGGCTCGCTTGTTCTGATCGGCCCTCTCAAGACGCATCGAACAACGCCGACTTCGTTGGCTCGTCGCGACGTGTTCTATCGATCGGTCTGTCGTCGTGACCGGCGACAACTTGTACGGAATCGTCGCTCGAACACTCGCGACGGCCCGCTTGCACCCGCAGCAACCGCGGTGATCTCGCCGCCGCAATCGCCACAACGGGTGCCGACCGCCGGGCACGATCGGCGTCACGGCGCCGGGTTCGGCCCCGGTGGGCCCGGCTCGACCGACCTGGCTGTCTCGGGCGGCTCGGACGACGGGGGTTTGCCGGGATCGGCCGCGTCGCCCGCAGCCCCTGGCTTGGCCGGAGCCACGGGCTTCATGACAGGCTTGCCCCACGGCTTCACGACGGGCGGACGCTGCCCGGGGGCAGCAGGCGCCGGACCCACCGGGTGCACTCCAACCCCAGCACCGGTGGCAGGTCCGGAAGCGCCCGAAGGGACGACCGGATGCCCACTCGGTGGGACCGCAGCGGACGCGGGCGGTACCCACGACGGCGGCGGCGAGACGGCAGCGGCGGCAGGGGCAGCGGCTGCACCGGCCGCGGGTGGCGCAACCGCGGGTGCCGCGGCCGACGGTGGCGCGACCGGCGGCAGCCGCGTCAGGGTCGCCGACCGCCGCATCGCGAACATGGCGAGCGGCGACTGCGGGTGCGCGGTCGCGTAACGATCGTACTCGGCGCGCGCTTGCCCGTAGGCACCGCGGCGATCCAGCACCGAGGCGAGCTGGAACCGCGCGTCGTCTTGATCGACATCGCCGGCGATCGCCGCTTGCAGGTGAGCGATCGACTTGTCGAGCTCGGTCTTGGCATACGCGATCCCCAGGTAATAGTGCAGCGTGGCCGCGCGGCCCCCGGGCGGCTCGGCGGTCAGCGCGGCCTCGAGTGGGCGGATCACGTCGGCGGGGCGGCCGGCCTTGAGCGCCGCGGCCGCGGCCTTGAGCGCCGCGTCGACCTCCATCACCTGGGTCTCGTGGACGCGCGCCGCGAGCACGGCGCGCTCGGTCTTCGACAGCGGTTGATCGCGGAGCGCCTCGAGCTTGGCCACCGCGTCGCCGCGCTTGCCGGCCTCGAGCAACTCGTAGACCTCCCACGCCTTGGTATCGGCGGATTCCCGGGCCACGGCGCGCACGGTCGCTTCGTCCGATCGCCGGACAGCTGCGTCGCGCTCGCCGATCGCTTGATCGCGCGCGCCGGCCAGCTCGTGGGCGCGGCTGCGATACAGCAGGTAGCAGCCAGCCCCGCACAGGATCGTGAACATGACGTACGCGACGAACGAGTTGACGTTGAGCCACAGCGATCGGCGTCGCTGCTGCGCGACGAGCGCCGCGATCGAATCGGCGAGCTGGCCGACCTGCGCCTGGGTCTTCCTGGCCTGGGTGACCTGCTCGTCGAGCCGGCGCCGCATCGCTTCGAGCAATGCCCAGCCGTCCGCATCCGAGGTCGGCTCGACCGGCTCGGCCGGCTTGGGAACGGAGACAGCACTCACCGCGTTTGTTGTTCGCGCGGATCGCCCGCTAAATCAAGTCAGTTCCACGCATTGAGCCTCAGGCAACCGCCTGGTACAGTGCGATCGCTTAGGATCTGGCCTGGGCACGAGGATCCATGACCCTGCTGTACGACTGGCTCAAGAAGGCCGCGAAGGCCCAGGGTAACAACAAGGCGGTCGTGTACCGCGACAATTACCTGTCGTGGCGCGGACTTCTGCATCGAGTCGACCGCCGGGCGCAAGAGTTCAAGAGCATGGGGATCAAGGAGGGCGCGTGGGTCGGCTTGATGCTCGGCAATGTGCCCGACTTCGTGATCCTCGCGCTGGCGTTGTCGCGACTCGACGCCGCGATCGTTCCGATCGATCCGACCACCGGTGGCCGCGAGCTCGAGCTCATCCTCGCCGCGGCGCCGCTCCGCGCGCTGGTCACGCGGCCGCGCGGCAGCGAAGGATCGATCTCCGCCAACGGCACGAGCGCCCCGGTCCCACCGAGCACACTGCCGCGCTCGCGCGTCGCCCGCCCCGCCCCGCCCCCGCTCCACAACCCGCCCGCGAACGTCCCGGTCGCCGGCGATGCCGCGGAGGTCCGGCGCCGGCTCCAGGGCACGCTGCTGACGTGCAGTGTGTACAAGCGCGACGCGCCGGATCACGGCATCGAGCCGATCGCGGTGCTGTTCACCGCCGACTCGCTCGGTGATCCAAAGGGCGTGCTGCGCACCGACAAGAACACGATCGCCGCGGTCGATCACGCGATCTCGGCGCTCGGGATGACGACCTCGACGAAGATCCTGGTCGCCGTCCCGCTGTTCCATGCCTACGGCTGGGACCTCGGGTTCCTCCCGACGCTGAAGCTGGGCTCGACGATGTTCCTCGAGGAGGAGATCTCGGCCCGCCGGATCGGCAAGCTGATCCGTGAGCACGAGGTCGACGTTCTCCCCGGCACGCCCTCGATGTACGCCGAGCTGTCGAAGCTTCCGACCGCCAAGAAGCTCGAGGTCAAGGCGCCGCGCTACCTGGCCGCGGGCTCGCGGCTCGATCAGGCGGTCGCCGATGACTTCTTCGACAAGTACGGCATCCGGCTGCTGAGCTGCTATCACTCCACCGAAGCGGCGACCGTCACGCTCGAGGATAGCGGCAAGTATCCGACGACGGTCGGCAAGCCGATCGAGGGCGTCGAGGTCAAGATCACCTCGCCCGACGGCTCGCCGCTCAAGACCGCCAAGGCGAGCGACGGCCTGATCTGGGTCAAGAGCAAGACGCTGTCGCCCAAATCGATCGGCCCGTTCGACGACGAGAAGGCGCCGACCTCGGCGCGCGCCTCGGGCATGGTCGCGATCGGTGCGATCGACAAGACCGGCTGGCTGCGAACCGGCGACCTCGGCAGGCTGGACAAGACCGGCCGCCTGCAGCTGACCGGTCGCGAGGACGACGTCGTCAAGGTCGACGGCAAGCGCGTCGCGCTCGGCGAGGTCGAAGGTTGCCTCGAGGCGTTCCCGAAGATCAAGGCCGCACAGGCGACCGTGATCACCGATCCGATGGCCGGGGCCATGGTGGTCGCGCGGGTCGTGATGAAGCAAAAGTGCGGCGCGGAGGAGATCATCGACCACTGCGCCCGCAACCTCGCACCGTACAAGGTTCCACGCCGCATCGAGTTCTGCGAAGTCATCTGAGCGCAACGTCCTCAGACGAGCGTAGGATCACTTGTTCGACGCGCGAGCCTGGATCCGTTCCCGGAGGATCCAGGGCAGCGCCCCCGGACGCTAGTTGATGACGACGAGCTGGCCGGCGTCGTGACCGCAGAACCGGGCGTTGAGATCGTACTTGGTGCCGCAGACCGGGCAGATCCGGGCGACCACGCCGGCCGGATCCGCGGTCTTGGCGCGGCGCGGGCGGGTGGCGTTGTAGACCGGGAACGGCACCAGCTCGTTGCCGTCGTGGGGGCAGCTACGCAGGCCCGGCTCGTAGGCGCGACGGCACGCCATGCAGACCAGACCTGCGCTGCGTGACAACGCGCGCATCGGCCCGAGGCCTGGCCCACCGAGCATGTCTTCGGGTGGCACCAGGCGGCGCGCATCGCGCGTGCAATAGGTCATGCCGTGATACTCGGTGCGGCACGTCGGGCACACCATGGCGCTCGAGGTCGCCACGGCAAGGCCACCGCCGCCGCCGCTGCGCAGATTCTGCACGGGTCGCGTCCGCGGCCTGGGTGGGAGCGGAGCTGGCGTGGGGATCGGCGGACGCGCGGGGACGGGCGCAGCGACCGCCGGCGCGCGATTGCGACGCCGGAGCATGATCGCGAGTGCGACGAGCCCGATGATCACGAGGGCGAGCAGGCCGATGACGGCGAGCAGCAGAGGCTCGGTAGCTCCGGCGAGCGCCACCGTGGATCCCGCGTGCCCCACGGGAGATCCGCCGAGCGCCGTCGATGAAGTGGATCCGAGCATCGACGATGGGCCTGGCTGGAGAGGCTAGCAACCGGTGTCGGATCGGTCAATGTGGAAATCTGCGCTCACCGACGCACGCCTCTTCCAAATTCGCAGGTTCGCGGTACTACCGTTCGCGATGCCGGACTTGGTGATCGGCGGTCGCCGCGCGAGCGCACCCAGGCCTTGGCGCTCCGGTGTGATCGCGCTCGCCATGGTCGGGGTCGCGGTCGTGGTGGCGTGGTTCATCTATCGCCGGTCGGTGACCTACGAGATCCCGCCGGGCGACGTACGGGGCGAGATGTCGTCGGTACAAGTGGGACCCGGAACACCTCCCGCACTCCCGGTGCTAGGTTTCGGGACGGCGTCGCTGGCATGGCTCGGCGGCGTCGCCGTGCTCCGCGTCGCGGGCGACGCACACGCGATCGGCGCGGCGCATGGTCGGTTGCTGGCACCGTGGTTGCTGGCGGCCACGGCGGCCGTCGCGCCGTCGATCGCCGCGACGGTGTCGCACGACGGCCTGCTGGGTGGGCTCACGCACAGCGTCCGCCTGGCGTGGCGCTGGCGGTTCATCGACGACGGCCTCATCGAGCCTGATCGCAGGATGGTCGCCGGCTTGACGCGTGGCGCCGCCGCCAGCGGGGTCGCGCTCGACTACGATGAGCTGCTGCGCGATCAGGCGGTGCTCGATGTCGGGGCCCCCTCGCCGCGCAGCGACGAAGCCGACCAGCACGCGATCGCTCATAGCCTCACGCTGATCGGCGCCCAGGCGCAGACGCCCACGCGTGCGTGGATCGGCCGCACGATGGCCCTGCCCGGGCTCGACGACGGTGGCGATTCGGCGATCGCGGTGGTCACGATCGCAAAGCCGGACGGCTGGCTCGCATGGGCCGGCGTCGGCTCGCCGGGTCAGCTCGGCGTGGTGACCGGGATCAACGCCGAGGGCATCGCGGTGCTGGTCGATCCCGCGCGCACCAGCGACGTCCGGGTGACGCGAACCGCGCGCCCGGTCGCGCTGCTCGCGCGCACGGTCCTCGAGCAAGCCCGGACCCTCGACCAAGCAGTCAAGCTGATCGAGAATACCCCCACGCTCGGTAGCGCGGTGATCGTGGTCGTCGACGGCACCAGCGGCAAGTGGGTGCAGATCGAGCGCACCCCGAGCAAGGCGATCATCGAGCGCAGCCCGAAATCACCCGTGCTCGGTGACGTGCTGACCACCAACGCGCTGTCGAGTGATCCCGAGAACGACCGCGCGCGGCGGATGCTGCCAACCCCGAGCCGGGTCGAGCGCGCGGCGCGGCTGCTGCGGACGCCGCTCGGCGAGGTCGCCGCGATGGCCGCGATCCTGCGCGATCGGCGCGCCGCCGACGACTCGCCTCGCCCGCCCGGCCATCGCGGCCTGATCGACGACGGCCGCGCGGTCCAGACGGTGATCATCGACCCGGCGTCGCTGTCGCTGTGGGTCGGCGATCCGCGGTCCGCCGGCCGGATGCGCGCGTTCGATCTGCGGCACGAGCTGCGCAACGAGGGCGATCGCGCTGCGCCGGCCGCCGACATCGCCGCCGAGACGGGCGTCGACCTCGATCGACTCGACGGGCTCGCCGCGGCGCGCGCGGATCTGCGCGCCGCGCGCGGCGCGCTGAACGCCGGCGACAAGGTTCGTGCCACGGAGGCGTGCGCGCGGGCACGCGCACGCGCGCCTGGGCTGCCCGAGGCGCTCGAGCTCGACGCGATCATCGCGCAGGCGCGCGGCGATCTGGTTCGCGCGCGCGCCGCGTTTCAGGCCTGGATCGACGGTGGCCCTGACGATCCGCACGGCGAAGAGCGCGCTCGTGCCGCGCTCGCTCACTAGCACGCCGCCTGGCTATTTGCTGAACAGCAGCGCCATCGCCGTGCCGACGCCAGCGCCGATCGCCAGGAGCGCGATCACCCACCACACCAGCTTGTTCGACGATCGCGAGGTGCCGCCGCGCCCGGAGGGGTACGGCGTCGGCTGCGACCGCGGATACATGCCGCGCATCGGTGCGGGCGTCCCGCCGCCGTGAAACGGCGTGCCGGCGGGTCCCGGTGGATCGTAAGGCCCCGGTGGCGGTTGCAGCGGCGGCGGCGTCATCGGGCGCTGGCGGAACATCGGCGGCGGGGCATGCGCGGCCATCGGCGCGAGCCCCGCCGAGCGCTCCGCCGGCGTTGACTCCATCGACAGCGGCGGCGGTGCCATGTTCGGCACGTCGCCGCGCCGGGTCTCCAGCAGCTCGGCCGACGACTGCGGACGATGGGCGCTCGCGGACATCTGCTTGGGGCCCACGAGGTCACTGTGCGGCGACGCGATCACCTCCTGCAGCGCGATCGCGAGCGCCGACACGTCGGGATAGCGGTTGTTCTTGTCCTTCTCGAGGCACTTGAGGATCGCGCGATCGGCCGCCACCGGCAGCGGCGCACGGGGCGGCGCGCCCGGCTCGGGATCCGGAATGGCCTGCGACGGAGGCTCCGGTGTCTGCTTGAGCTGTGCGGTGATGAGACCCGCGGGTCCCTTCGCGTCGGGGAACGGCAACCGCCCGGTGATCATCTCGTAGGCGAGCACGCCGAGCGCGTAGACATCGCTGCGCCCGTCGAGGGGCTTGCCCATCAGCTGCTCCGGCGACATGTACTCGAGCGTGCCGAGCGTCTGGCCGGTCGCCGTCAGCTGCGGCGACTGCGGATCGATCGAATCGCCGCGCATCACCTTGGCGATGCCGAAGTCGAGGATCTTCACGAACTCGGGGTTACCCGGCCGGGTCTCGAGATAGATGTTCTCGGGTTTGAGATCGCGGTGGACGATGCCCTGCGTGTGCGCCTCGGCGAGCGAGCTGCACATCTCGGTCAGGATCTTGAACACGCGCTTCCACTCGAGCGGCGCCTCCTCGTGGAAGATCTGGTGCAGGCTCTTGCCCTCGAGCAGCTCCATCGCGATGTACAGCGTGCCGTCCGGCGTCTGATCGAAGTCGTAGGTCGTGATGGTGTGCGCGTCGCGCAGGTTGCACAGCACCATGCCCTCGCGCCGGAACCGGGCGACGAGGTTGTCGTCCTTGGTCATCTCGGGGTGCAGGAGCTTGAGCGCCACCTTGCGACCGGTGGCGAGCTGGACGCCGCGATACACCGCACCGAACCCACCCTCGCCGATCTTCGACTCGACCTTGAAGCGATTGTTGAGGACCTGGTTGATGTAGATCTCGTCGCCGGACTTGGTGCGCGGCTTGGGCGCCGCACGCGCGGCCGGCTTGGGCGTCTGCGCCCCGGCCCCCGGCGACAGCGGTGGTTGTCCCGAGGACGGATTGAACACCTTGTTCGCCGCGTCACCCGACGACGGTGGCCGCGTGGCGCCGGGTCTCGACAGCGCCGGCGCCGCCGAGGCAAGACCGACCGGCGCCGATGCCGCGCGTGGCAAGCGCTCGTGGGTCTGGCCCGCGCTGCCGGCGACGGCACCGGGCGGGCGACTGGGGGCAATTCGATAGCCGCACACGCCGCAAAATCGAGCGTTCGGCTCGAGCTGCGAATTGCACGACGGGCACATCATGTCGCCGAATTTTCGCAGAACAATCGAGACTTGGCACGCGACATCCAACGAAAATCTGTCTAGCAGTGCAGCGCGAACAACAGGATCACGACGGCGATCGCGGCCCCCACGATCACCGGCACGAGCCATGTAGGTCGGGCCGCTTCGACCGGGGCTGGTGGCAGCGCTTCGATCGCCTGGTCGTCGCCCACGAACAGGCGGACGCGGGGGCCGCCGGGGCCAAACTCGACGGACACCGGAATGTTCTGTGCGACCGGCGCCTCGGTGACGCGGTGGCCATCGACGTAGGTGCCGTTCGAGCTGCCGATGTCGACCAGGAGCCATCCCGCTTCGGTGGGGCGAAGCTCGGCGTGGCGCGAGCTCGCGTCGATGTCGCGCTGCGGATCGAACGACACCTCGCACTCGGGGTGGCGGCCAAAGCGCACGCGCAGCTCCGCCGACAGCTCCTGACGCTGGCCTCGTCGGCTGCCCGAAACGTGGTCGATGACGACCCGCACCCCGGGGATGGTATCACCTGCCGCCGAGCCACCACGCGAGCGTGCACGCGATGACGGCGATCATCGCGTACGGCAGCCAGCCGAGATGGGCGACGCGCAGCCGGCGTCGTGCCGGTCCGTCGACGTCCTGCTCGACCGGCGACGCGGTCGACGGGACCCGGATGCCGATCTGGGAGCGCATCACCGCGTGCTGGCCGGTCACCGGGATCGACGGCGGGATCGACGCCGTGGGGAGCCCGATCCGCGCGGCCAGCCGGCGGGCGACGTAGGACGTCGCGGTCAGGGCGGGGTCCCCCTCGCGCTGGGGGTCGAACTCGCGAAACGTCGGCAGATCGTAGTCGCCCTCGGGCAGCGCCAGGCGCTCACCGGCGAGCTCGCACACCACGGCGGTAATGTTGTCGGAACCGCCCGCCGCGCGCGCCGCCGCGATCAGCAGCTGGACGGCTTCGGCCACGGTGTGGGGCTCCGACAGCAGGAGGGCCAGCGCGGGGTCACCGACCAGCCCGTGCAGCCCGTCGCTGCACAGCAGCACGCGATCGCCGCGCCGCAACTCGATGATCGAGAGCGACGGCTCGACGTCGGGGCCAACGCCGAGCGCCTGCAGGATCGCGCCCCCCGCGGTCGCCGCCTCGTCCTCGGTGTGGCCCGCCGCGAGCAGCGCCGACTGCAGCGATTGGTCGCGCGTGACCTGCACGAGCGCGCCCGACCGGAGCACGTAGGCGCGCGAATCGCCAACGGTCGCGAGGATCAGACGATCCCCGACGATCCCGGCGGCGGACAGCGTCGTCCCCATGCCGTGGAGGCCCGGCTCACGGTTGGCCATCGCGTGGACCGCGTGGTTCGCGACCCGGACGGCGCGGCGCAGCAGGCGTGCGAACACCTCTGGATCTCGGGTCAGCGCCGTGCGCTGCATCTCGCGCCACGTCACCTGGGTGGCGAGCTCGGAGGCGATCTCGCCACCGTCGACACCCCCCATGCCGTCGCACACCACGATCAGCGGGCCGCGGTCACCGCGCCCGGACCACGGCTCGCCGACATCGACCGCTTGCTTGGAGTCGAGATCGCCCACGAGGAAGCGATCCTCGTTGTGCTCGCGGACCTGACCGACATCGCTGGCGCCGACCACGACGAGGTCGAGCGCGGCGCGTGACGCGGGCAATTCGCTCACGTCACCGACCGAGCTCGATCCGCAACAGCTGGTCGCCCATGCGCACGTGATCACCGTGCTTGAGCGCGGTCGGTGCGGTGATCCGCACGAACGTCCCATTGGAGCTGCCGAGATCGGTGATCTGCGCGCGCTTGCCGTCCCACGTCACGGCGGCATGGCGCCGCGACAGGAACGCGTCGTCGCGGAACACGATGTCGCCCTCCTCGCGGCCGAGCACGATCTCGTCGCCGGCGAGGTGGCGGACGTCGCGGTAGCCGCCCGACGGCAGGAGCGCGACCAGCCGGCCCCACGGTTCGCGCGGCGGCGAGCCGAACAGCGCGACGCCATGACGCACCAGCGGGTAGGGCTTACTCTCCTCGGGCTCGACCCGCTCGAACCGCAGCACCTCGCGGCCGATCAGGATCGTCGTGCCGTCGAGCAGATCGACCGGCGCGTCGGCTTTGCGGAACACGCCGTTCAGGGTGTCCAGCGCCTGGATCTTGACGATGCCATCGCCGCCGCGCTCGATCCGCGCGTGGGGCCGCCCGAGGAAGCGATCGTCGTCGAACGCGACGTCGGATCCGGCGCGGCCGAACGTCAGGTACTCACCACCGAGCGCGTAGCGCTGGCCGTCGGAGCCGTCGCGGTTGACCAGCACCGCGGTGCCCCAGCTCGGAGCGGCCACCGCCCTGGGCTGTGGTGGTTGTGGGGCGGACGCCGCCCGCGCCGAGATCGGCGACCTGGGCTTGTCGTCCTGCGCGATCGTGCCGGCGTGCGGATCGATCGGCCCGTCGAGCCGGCCGCCGCCCCCGAGCGCTCCGAGCGGCGGGACGGCCGACGGACTGCGCGGGCGGATGTTGGTGACGACCGCGCTGGCCTCCGCAGGCGCCGCGTGGATGTGGAACCCGCATTGCTGGCAGTACGCGAACCCAAGCGGGGTCTGCGTCCCGCAGCGCGGACACGCCATCGTGCTGCCCTGCGGCCGTCCCACCGGTGGCGCGGGCGCCGCGAGGCTGGTCTGCATGATCCCGAGCGCGATCGGCGACGGCGAGGGCCGCGTCGACGGCGGAACCGTCGGCTCGGGCTCGAGCGCCATCCCAGGAGCCCCGCCGAGCGGCCCGAACGCGGGCACGCCACCGCCGGGCGCAGCCGGAAACCCGCCGAGCGGTCCCGACGGCATCCCCTGCATCGGCCCTGGCATGGGCATCGGCATCGTCATCGGCATCGGCCCGGGCACCGAGCCCGGTCGGCTCAGCGGCCCGCCGAACGCGGGCAGTCCGGCGCTGGTGGGCTGAAGCGCGCTGCCACAGCTCCGGCAGAACTTCATCCCCGGCGGGTTCTCTCCGCGACACAGCCCGCACACGGTGATGCCAGGCAACCCTGCCAGCGGCGGTGGAGTCTGGGCGAGGGAGCTGCCGCAGTTCAGGCAGAACGACGACCCGCCTGGGCTTTCGTGGCCGCACATCGAACAACGCATCGTTCCCCTGACATTGAACCCGATCCAAGTGTCTCAACAACCGCAAGTCTCGGGAATGGGCGCCGGCCGGTTTGCAACGCCATGCCGGGCTTGCTAAGACGGGCCCGCTCCGTGGATGCCAACCTCGCTCACCGTCTCGTGATCTATGTACTGCTCGCCGGGTCGATCGCGACTGCGGCGTGCGTCGAAACCGCGGTGCGCGTCGCGCCCTTCCGGGTTCGCCCCGACGCAGCGGAGCCCGGCTCGCTGCAGGGGCCCTTCACCGGGCGTGTCGTCGATTCAACTACTCATGCACCGATCGCCGGTGCGCTGGTCTACGCGGCGTGGACGTTCGAGCGCGGCACCGCGCTGGCCGAGCCGGCGGGCGCCAAGGAGCTGGTGAGCTCGACCGACGCGGCCGGCAACTACACCGTCGCCAAGCTCGATCGCCTGCCCCGCGGCACCCGGGTCACCGAGTTCACGCTGCTGGTCTACAAGCGCGGTTATGTCGCCTATCGCAGCGATCGTCGATTTACCGATCTCGGGCTGCGCATGGATTTTGCGCAGTCGGATAATCAGGTGTTGCTCGAGCGCTGGCGCAACGAGCTGTCGCACGCCCGCCACCTGCGGTTCGTCGGGTCGGGTACCGCGGTCGCCGCGCTGACCCAGTGGGAGCTCGGCGATGCGAGCGCCGAGCTCGACGGTCGCCGGCCACGCGACGGCGACGACCTCCGGCCCGGCCGCGGCGAAGGCCAGTACGTCGTCGCGGCGCAGCTGCTCGCCGAGACCGATATCAAGGCCCGCACCAAGTACGACGGCGGGTTCGAGACCGGGCCGCTGTCCGATGAGCCCGACACCGCGATCTACTCGTCGCAGCACTTCAAGGCGCTCGGCCGCCCCGAGACCTGGGACGTCGCGCTCCGCGTGTGGCGGCTCGATCCGGGCAAGGCGCAAGAGCGCTACGACGAGCTGCTGACCCAGCTGCCGGGGATCACCGAGAAGGACGACGTCGCGAGCCGCTCGTTCATCGCCGCGGAGAACGACATCCGCGGCGTGGGCTTCCTCGACGCGCCGCGCGGCATCGTCGTGCTGCTCACCTGCGGCTCGAATCAGTGTATCTCGCAGGACGACGCCACCGCGATGGCGCAGACCATCTACGGCCGGATCAAGTCCTTGCTGCCGACGACGCTCGGCGGAGTCGGTAAATGAAGCGCATCGCGATGACCCTGGCGCTCGCGCTGGTCCCGGCAACCGCGGCCGCCTGGGAGCCGCAGACCACCCACGCCGGGCTCGCCGAGCAAGCCGCGATGGCGTCGCGGCTGCACAAGCGGCTGGTGTCGATCGGGTTCTCGGGCGGCCTGTTCGAGCCGCTGACGATTCCACCGGCCGACGCCCCCGCGCTCGCCGCGGCGCTCAAGCTGCTATCGCCAACGCACGGCTCGGTTCCCGATGGGCGCGGCCGGCAATCCGCGCTCGGCTGGCTGACGGCCGGCGCAGCGCTGGCCGACATTCCGGCGAGCCAGGGCGCGAATCACTTCTTCGATCCGTCCACAGGCGCGGGATGGAGTGCCCCCGACCGCGATCTATCCGGCAAGGTGCGCGCGGTGTTCGGACGAGGCGGCATCCCGGACAAAGGCGTCCCCGCCCCGGACTGGCTGAGCACCAAGACCAACCCGTTCGGCGTCGAGCAGTTCCTCAATCAGTACGCCAAGGCAGTCAGCGCGGCGACCCCGGGCGAGCGCTCGCGGTACATGGCCGCGGCGCTGATCGCAGCCGGCGCCATGCTGCACACGCTGGGTGATCTGGGCGCGCCATCGCGCGTGCGCGGCGATTCGGGGGCGCAGCTCGAGCCGCTGGGCTCGGGCAACGACGATCTCGGATCGCGCTTCGAGCGGATCGCGGCGCTGGTGTACGGCAGGCTCGGCGTGCCCGGGCCGTCGCGCACGATCACGCGGACGCACCTGCGCGACTACGTCACGTCCAAGGATGGCGGCGGGCTGGCCGACGTGATCGCGCGCAGCTACTTCTCGCCGAACACGCTGCCCGAGCCGACGCGGGTGTCGAGCGAGGTCACGCCGCGGCTCGTCCGGCCGCAGCCCACCCTCCCCGTCCGGCTAAACCTCATGGCCGCCAATCGCGACGACGGCACGACGCTGCGCTCGTCGAACGGGATCTGCCTGGCGCGCTACCGCGTCGAGCACGACGTCCTGCGATTCTCGCTCGACGACGAGTGCATGATGGAGGAGCTCGCCCAGATCCTGCCCGAGGTCGCGGCCTACGAGACGGGCCTACTCGACTTCCTGCTGCGGGGCGAGCTCACGATCGCGGTGGCCGGCCAGATCACCGTCTCGGCCAAGGGGCTCGGCGCCGGCAGCCTCGAGCTGCTCGCCGAGGACGATCGCGGCGTCCGCAAATCGATCGCAACGCTTCAGACCACCACCAGCGAGCAGCTGGCCCAGGTCCCGGCGCCGCCCACCGGGACCCGGGTGGTCGCGGTGTTCCGGGGCATCGACGCGGCAGGCGAACCGATCGTCGCGGTCGGCGCCGCCCCCCTGGCCCACTAGTCGGTTCGCGTGGCGAAGAAGCGGCGCAACGACGAGCGAAGCGATGCGAGCCCCACCGGGTTCGATCGCGTGCTCGCGCTCCTCGACGAGGCACCCGCGGGCCTGCACGACGTCGCGCCGCCCGCGGCCCGGCTCCCGAGCGGCTTGCCCGAGGTGCTGATCGACTTCTACGCGCGCTGCGACGGCGCGCGGCTGTTCATCGACAGCGTGGAGCTCGTGCCATCGGCGGAGGTCGCCGTCCGCGGCGACCACTGGGTGTTCGGCTCGCTCGAGGGCGAAGATCTGCTGGTCGACGCGCGCGGCCGGATCTGGCGCAGCGACGAGTCGCTCGACGATCTGGTGTGCGAGGGCACGCGGCTCGATCGCTGGCTGGCCGGCATCGTCGACGCGATCGCCGTACTCTATGACGACGAAGGCGAGTTCGCCGAGGGCAGCTTCGACGAGGACGGCGAGCTCCTCCCCGCGATCGGCGAGCGCCAGCTGCGCGCCGCGCTGAAGCGCGATCCCGGGGCGCCCGGCCCGCGCTGGCGGCTCGGCCATGCCCTGCTCGCCCAGGACAGCGTCACCGAGGCCCGGGCCGAGCTCGAGGAGGTCGTCGCCCACGAGCCCGGCTTCGCGTGGGCGTGGCTCGATCTCGCCAAGATCTCGGAGCGGATCGGCGAGCTGACCGGCGCTGTCGACGAGGCGCGCGCCGCGGCCGACGCCTCCGCCGGCCATACCCAGGCCGGCTACTTTCACGCCCAGCTCGCCCGGATCGCGAGCCGCGCCGGTGACGAGGCCACCCGTGCGATGGCGGCTCGCCGCGCCGCCGAGCTGGCGCCCGAGCTCAAGGCCGCGCAGCTCGAGGGCGCCCGCGAATCACTCGCTGAAGGCGACGCGGCGTCGGCCCGCGGCCTGATCGATCTGCTGCGCGCGGTGTGGCCGCGCGATCTCGAGGTTCTCGAGCTCGCGCACAAGGTCGAGACCGTCGAAAACTAGCAAGGAATCGTTCGAAGCCGCGCGAGGCGTCCGTGGTGCGCGGCGTGCTCCCGTGACCGGCCTGGGGCACCGGCCACGGCTCGGACCTCGCATGCGACCAGCGCCGCCGCCCAGGACGGCGCCGCTGCCGACCTGACCGATCATCGGGGTCAGGAAGCGCTGGCGGCGATGGCGCGTCGCCGCGTACGCTCGATGGTCGCATGCGTCGAATCCTGATCCTGTTCGCCCACCCCGTGCTCGAACGATCTCGGGTCAATCGCCGGCTGCTGGCGATGGCCCGCGACGTCACGGGCGTGACGATCCACGATCTGTACGATGCCTACCCGACGCTCGACATCGACGCCAAGCGCGAGCAACGGCTGCTGCTCGAGCACGACGTGATCGTGTTCCAGCATCCGTTCTACTGGTACTCGACACCGGCGATCCTCAAGGAGTGGCAGGACCTGGTGCTCCAGCACGGCTGGGCGTACGGCCACGGCGGCACGCAGCTGCGCGGCAAGATCACGCTGAACGCGCTGACCACCGGCGGCCCCGCGTCGGCCTATCGCCGCGAGGGCGCCAACCGGTTCACCATCCGCGAGCTGCTGGCGCCGTGGGATCAGACCGCGCACCTGTGCGGCATGCGGTTCCTGGCGCCGTTCGCGGTGCATGCCGCGCTCAAGGTCGTCGGCGACGAGGACGTGGGCGCATGCCGCGCCGCATATCGCACGCTGCTCGAGGCGCTGCGCGACGATCGCATCGATCTCGACCGCGCCGCGGCGGCCGACAACCTGGCCGTGGCGCTGCCGTCGCTGATCCACCGGGAGGTCGCATGACCGACAGCGTGCTCGCCCAGGCGTTCATCTATCTGTGCGCCGCCGTGATCTTCGTTCCGATCGCGAAGCGACTCGGGCTCGGCGCCGTATTGGGCTACCTGCTCGCAGGGGTCATCATCGGGCCGTTCGTGCTCGGGCTGATCGGCACCGAGGGGCACCACGTCATGCACTTCGCCGAGTTCGGCGTTGTGATGATGCTGTTCCTGGTCGGGCTCGAGCTCCGGCCGGCGCTGCTGTGGCAGCTGCGGCGCCCGATCCTGGGCCTCGGCGGCTTGCAGGTCGCGGTGACCGGCGCGGTGATCGCCGCCGCCGCCCTGGCGCTCGGCGTCACCGTGCGCCCCGCGATCGCGATCGGGCTCACGTTCGCGATGTCCTCGACGGCGATCGTGCTGTCGACCCTCACCGAGCGCGGCCTGCTCAAGACCGGCGGTGGGCAGTCCGCCTTTTCGGTGCTGCTGTTCCAGGACATCTCGGTGATCCCGATCCTCGCCGTGTTTCCGATGCTCGGCGTGACCGTCGCGGCCGCGGTCAACGACGCGACGGCACACGCCGGCAGACCGGCGTGGCTGTCCGCGCTGGTCGTGGTCGGTGCCGTGGTCGGCGTGATCGCGATCGGCCGGTTCGTCGTTCGCCCGGTGTTCCAGTTTCTCGCGGCGGCCAAGCTGCGCGAGTCGTTCACCGCCGCAGCGCTCGCGATCGTCGTCGGGATCGCGTTGCTCATGCTGCAGGTCGGGCTATCGCCGGCGCTCGGCACGTTCCTCGCCGGGGTGGTGCTCGCCGACAGCGAGTACCGCCACGAGCTCGAGACCGACATCGAGCCGTTCAAGGGCCTGCTGCTCGGCCTGTTCTTCATCTCGGTCGGCGCGCAGATCGACTTCGGGTTGATCGGGAGCCGGCCGCTGCAGATCGTCGGGCTGGTGCTCAGCACGATGGCGCTCAAGCTCGTCGTCTTGCACGTGCTCGGCCGGATCTTCGGGCTCGACCGCCCGGCACGCTGGCTGTTCTCGATCGCGCTGGCGCAGGTCGGCGAGTTCGCGTTCGTGCTGCTGTCGTTCGCGGTCCAGCAGCGGATCTTCGATCCGGAGCTCGCCAAGACGCTGGTCGCCACGGTCGCGATCTCGATGGTGCTGACGCCGCCGGCGTTCATCGTGCTCGAGCGCTACGTGCTACCGCGCGTCACCGAGCGCGGCGTCGACCGGCCGCCGGACGAGATCGTGGACGAGGGTGCGCCCGTGGTGATCGCGGGGTATGGCCGGTTCGGGCAGATGGTCGGGCGCATGCTGCGCGCCAACCGGATCCGGGTCACCATCCTCGACCTCGATCCGGAGATGGTCGACGTGCTCGGCCGGCTCGGGGTCAAGGCCTACTACGGCGACGCGTCGCGCATCGATCTGTTGCACGCGGCCGGCTGCGCGCACGCCAAGCTGTTCGTGCTCGCCGTCGACAACGCCGCGACCGCGACCCAGATCGCCGAGAACGTCCGCATCCACTTTCCGCACCTGCCGATCCTCGCGCGCTGCGTCGATCGCCCGCACTACTGGGCGCTGCGCAGCCTCGGCGTGCGCAAGGTGTTCCGCGAGACGTTCGGATCGGCCTACGAGACCGGCATCGAGGCGCTCAAGCACCTGGGATTCCGCGCCCACACCGCGCACCGGCTCGCGCAGCGCTGGCGCAAGCACGAGGAGAGCTCGCTCGAGGAGCTCGGCGACGTGTGGCGCGGCGGCGATCGCGACGCCTACTTCAAGCGCGCGCGCGGCGCGATGGACGAGGCCGAGCGGCTGATGCGCGACGAGGATCCGACGGTCTACGCCGGCGGCGACGCGGGCTGGAACAACGAATCACTGCGGGCCGATGCCAAGATCGACACCGCTGCCGTCGACGAGACCGAGACGAGCTAGCCAGTCGACTCCGCGCCGGCTAGCGGAACACGGCCTGATCGGCCGGGATGCCGCGGGCCTCGAGCTCGGCATAGAACCGCGGCACCGTCCCGGTTGCGACGAACGCACCCTCGCGGAGCTGGAACAGCACATGGGTCTCGAACGTGGTGTCGGTGCAGCCCACGACCTCTTCGATCGACAGCACGCGCAAGCTGCTATCGGGCCACCGCGCCACGTGAACGACGATCTCGAACGCCTGGGCGACCAGCTCGCGGATCGCAGCGTCGGCCGCCGAGCCCCCCGAGACGCCAGCGGCCGATAGTCGCGACAGCGTCGCGAGCCGCCCGAGCGCGGCGTTCGCGCCGTCCCCGGTCATCGCGACCACCGCCCCGTCGGTCGAGGCGCACAGCGCCTGGACCAGCGCCAGCGCCTCGCGGCCGCGGACCTCACCGACGACCAGCCGATCCGGCAGCATGCGCAGCGCCACCTCGAGCAGGTGACCGAGATCGATCTCGGGATGGGGGCCGGTGCCGGCGCGCGTCGCGAGCGGGACCCACTCGTCGCGCGCGATCGACAGCTCCGCGACCTCCTCGATCGACACCACCCGCTCGCCGGCCGGCGAGGCGGCGGCCAGCGCACCGACCACGGTCGTCTTGCCCGACGCCGCGGCGCCGCACACCAGGATGTTGCGGCGCGCCGCGATGCACGTCGCGAGGAAATCGGCCATGCCCGCCGACAGCCCGTTCAGCGGCACCAGCTCGGTGAGCTTGGGGCTGGTCGCCGGCATCTTCTTGAGCATGAGGCTCGCGCCGCGCGCCGCGACCGGCGACACCGCCGCCGTCAGCCGGGTGCCATCGCGCATCCGCAGATCGATCAGGGGATGCTCCTCGTTGATCGTCGCGCCGGCCTCGGCGACCAGCCGCTTGACGACCTTCTCGAACACCTCGTCCGACGAGAACGCCTTGCCGGAGCCGCGCAGCACGCCGGCCTTGCCGACCACCACCCGGTCGCGCCGGTCGATGATGATCTCGTCGACGTGGTCGTCGGCGAGCAGATCCTCCAGCGGTCCGAGCGCCAGCGCCTCGTTGAGCACTTCCTTGATCAGGGTGTCCTGATCGATGTACTTGGGCAGCTCGCCGCTGGTCTCGAGCGCCTCGACCAGATCGATCGTCGCCCGCTCGGCGCGCTGCCACAGATCCTCGTCGTGCAACAGCTCCGCCTCGATCTTGTCGAGATCGAGCTTGGCGCGCAGCCGCTCGAGAATCCCCGACTGGAGATCGAGCATCTTGATGATCTTGGGATCGAGCGGCTCGAGGCGGACGCCGCGCCGGCTGGGCGCCGACACCGCGCGACCGACGATTCGCCGGGTGCCCACGCCGCTGCCCCCGCGCTTCTTGTCGACCATCGGAACGACCGGTGCCGGCGCCCCCGCATGGTTGGGGCCCTGGTTCGGGTTCGAGCCGTGGTTCGCGCCAGCGCCATGATGCGCGCTTGGCCCGTTGGGCTCGGAGCGCGGCGCGCTCAGCGCGCCGGGCGACAGCGTCGGCGCGCTCGTTCCGGCGCCGAGATCAGGGCGCGGCAGCGACGGCGCGATCATCGGAGGCAACGGGTTATCCGGCAGTGGCGAGGGCGGTGACGCCGGCGCGACCGGGGGAATCGGCGACAGGATCGGCGGCGGCATCGTGCCACCCGGTCGACCGATCGGTGAACGCGACGCCGCGTCCGCGGGTGGCGCCGCGATCGGTGGCATCGCCCGCGGCGGCGGTGGCTCGCGCGTCGGCAACGGGTCGCGCGGCGGCGACAGATCGCGCGGCGGGCTCGGCGCGACCCGCGGCGGCGGCGCGCGTACCGCCGCCGGTGGTGGTGACGTCGGCGCGGACGAGCGCTCGTCTGCGTGGCCTGCGTGCCCCATGAGACCGGGTAGGCCATTGTTCGTCATCGGCAACGAGGACGGAGACATCGGCTGCGCCTCGGTCGGGCGCGGTGGTCGAGCTTCCGCCGCCCCCGCCGCGCGTTCACCCGGTGGCGTCGTCGAGACCTCTGACGACGCGCCATCGCTGTCGCCCGACGCGGCCTCGTCGACACCGACGATGAAGTCACCGATGTAGATCTTGTCCGAGTCCTTGACGACCAGCGGGCTCGTGATCTTCCGACCGTTGACGTAGGTGCCGTTCGTGCTCTTGAGATCGACGATGATGAACTTGCCGTCCTTCAGCACGATGCGCGCGTGCCGCTTCGACACGTTGCCCTTGGGCAACACGATGTCGTTGCCCTGCACTCGACCGATGGTGACCTCGGGCTTGTTGAACACCATGCGGCGCTGCTCGCCGCCTTTTTCCTGAATGAGTATGGTGAACATTGGCTCCTGAGGCCGCCTGGTAAGGCGCCCCTCCGGAACGGTACTAAGCCGCGGTAACCACAGTCAAGTTAGCGACAGCTATGTCTGACCTGGGACCGCGATTCCCGGCGCGGCCCCAGGCCCGGGTCCAGGATGCAAGACCGTCCGTAGATCGTCCCACCAGAGCGACCAGACCCCGACGACAAACAGCCCGACGATTGCCGAAATAATGAGCGCGTCGTGCCACCTCGGTCGCCGCATGAAATTCACGCTAGCACGCCATCTCACAAGAAAATGCTGCCCAGAGCGGCCTGCCTTCCGGCACGATGCCAGCCGATGCCGCCCGTGCCCGCGCATGCCGCATGATGCGACAGCAGTCGGCTACCATGTGGTCAGGAAGCAATCGATGAACCGTCTCGTCCTCGCCTTGGCTACGGTCGCAATCGCCAGCACCGCCGCTGCCGCCGCTCCGGCCAAAAAGAAGTATCACTTCGAGCTCACGGCGGTCACCGCCAAGGTCGAGGTCAAACCCGAGATCGCCAAGGCCGCCACCCCGCGGATCGAGGCCCAGGTCAAGAAGGCGTTCGCGACCCATCCGCAGCTGGTGGCCAAGCTCGATGCCGCCCCCGATCCCCGCGCCAACCCCGATGGCTATCGCCGCTACCTCACCAAGAAGCTGATCGCGGGTGCCTACCTCGTCACGGTCGAGCTCACCGACGCCTCGGAGGAGCTGGTCCCGCTCGACGACAAGCCGAACGCACAGCGGCTGGTGATCCACATCGCGATCCACATGCTCGGCGAGACCATCCCGGGCCGCACGATGGGGTTCACCGGCGATGGTAAGGCGACCATCAAGCAAGAAGTCGGGATGAAGATCCGCGACCGCGACCGCGAGTACACCTGGGATCAGGCCGCCGAGCTGGCCGTCGACGACGCGATGAAGACCGTGTTCCAGCAGCTCGCGGTGCCGCCGAAGCGGCAGTAGGCCTGGCGGCTGTAGCCCCGAGGCTGCCGCGAAGTGTCGCCTCGCGAGCAGGCTACTTGACGAAATCGCCGATCCGGTCCCACCGGATGCGGCTCCACAGGCGCTGCCACTTGAGCTCGCCGTACGAGAACCAGATGAACAGCGCCTTGCCCTTGATGTTCTCGATCGGCACCGAGCCCCAGTAGCGCGAGTCGTTCGAGTTGGCCCGGTTGTCGCCCATCACGAACACGTGGCCTTCGGGCACCACGTAGTGCACCTGGGTCTCGCACACGCCCGCCCCCCTGCGCTCGTCGACGAGCTTGCCGAACTGCTGGTTCAACCCAAGGATCAGCTTGCCGCTGGTGTCGTGGCAGCCGGGGCCCTCGTCCGCGCCGAGCAGCGGAAAGTCGCGCTCATCGCCTTTGGTCAGCTGCCCCGCCTTGGCGCGCGCGTCGCGGGCCGGCCGGTCCGGATCGTGAAACGTCTCGTACTCGTGACCCTCGGCGCGCTCGATGTATTCGCTGCACGGACGGTTGACCCACTTCGCGGGGAGCTGGTGCTCCGGGTCGTCTTCGAGGTAGTCATCGTAGGTGCAGGTGTCGCCCTTGAGCAGCTGCTGATCGACCGGCTTGCCATCGACGTACACCACGTTGCAGCGGACCTCGACCGACTGGCCGGCGGTGGCGACCACGCGCTTGATGTAGTCCTTCTCCGGCTCGCACGGCTGCATGAACACGATGACCTCGCCGCGCTGAGGCTTGCGCCACTCGAGCAGCTTGGTGGTGGTGAACGGGATGCGCAGGCCATAGAGCAGCTTGTTGACGAAGATGTGATCGTTGACCTCGAGCGTCGGATACATCGAGCTCGATGGGATCTTGAACGCCTCGATGACCACCGCGCGAAGCGCCAGCGCGATGAGGATCGCCGCGCCGATCGATTCGACGTAGTCGCGCGTCGTCGACTTGTTGGGGTGCTTGATCAGCTCGTCGACCAGCGCGTCGAGCACCGGCAGTCCTCGCCGCACACCCTGGTAGTCCTTCGCCGCGAGCGCCGCATCGACCGCGGCGAGCGCCGCGCCCAGATCGCCGGCCTTGCCGCGCAGGTTGCGCTTGAGCGCCAGCGCGGCCCGCGCCTCGCGCGCGAGCAACTCGGCCTCTTTGCGGACGCGGTGATCGAGGCGAGCGGCGCGCATGGTCAATCCACCTTCAAGACGGTCAAGAACGCCTCTTGCGGGAGCTCGACCGAGCCTACCGACTTCATGCGCTTCTTGCCTTCCTTCTGCTTGTTGAGCAGCTTCTTCTTGCGCGAGATGTCGCCGCCGTAACACTTGGCGGTCACGTCCTTGCGGATGGCCTTGACAGTGGTGCGCGCGATCACGCGGCTGCCGATCGCGGCCTGGATCGCCACGTCGAACATCTGGCGCGGCACCACGTCCTTCATCTTGGTCGTCAGCTCGACGCCGCGATGATACGCGGTGTCGCGGTGCGAGATGATCGACAGCGCGTCGACGCGCTCGCCGTTGATCAGCACGTCGAGCCGGATCAGATCGGCCGTCCGGTAGCCGGCGGGCTCGTAGTCGAGAGAAGCGTAGCCGCGCGACATCGTCTTCAGCCGATCGTAGAACCCGAACACGATCTCCGCCAGCGGCATCTCGTAGACCACGCGGACGCGGCCACCCGGATCGTAGTGCAGGCCCTGTTGCACGCCCCGGCGCTCCTGACACAGCTGCATGATCGGCCCGACGTACTCCTGCGGCAGGTGCACCGTGGCCGTGATGATCGGCTCCTCGATGTTCTCGACGTGGCCCTGATCGGGGACCTTGGCCGGGTTATCGACCTCGAGGACCTCGCCGCCCGGCATCAGGATCCGGTAGCGGACCGACGGCGCGGTGGTGATGAGGTTCAGGTCGAACTCGCGCTCCAGCCGCTCCTGGATGATCTCCATGTGAAGGAGGCCCAGGAACCCGGTGCGGAACCCAAAGCCCAGCGCCAGCGAGGTCTCCGGCTCGTAGGTGACCGAGGCGTCGTTGAGGACCAGCTTGCCGAGCGCGTCCTTGAGATCCTGGTAGTCCTCGTTGTCGACCGGGAACAGCCCCGCGAACACCATCGGCTTGACGGTCTTGAAGCCGGGCAGCGGCTCGGGCGCCGGATCGTCGTTGTCGATGACGGTATCGCCGACCCGCGCGTGCGCGATGTCCTTGATCGCGGCGGCGACGATGCCGACCTGCCCGGCCTCGATCGCGTCGACCTCGATCATCGCCGGGGTGCGGACCGCGGTCATCTGGCACTCGTAGGTCTGGTTGGTGGCCCAGAACCGGAGCTTCTGGCCCTTCTTGAGCGTGCCCTGCATCACGCGCACGAGCACGACGACGCCGCGGTAGGTATCGTACCAGCTATCGAAGATCAGCGCCTTGAGCGGCGCCGCGCGGTCGCCCGTGGGCGGCGGAATGCGCTCGACCACGGCCTCGAGCATGTCGTGCACACCGAGCCCGGTCTTGGCCGAGACCAGCAGCGCGGTCGACGCATCGAGCCCGATCGTGTCCTCGATCTGCTGCTTGACCCAGTCGGGCCGCGCGACCGGCAGATCGATCTTGTTGAGCACCGGGACGATCTCGAGCCGGTTGTCGAGCGCGACGTACACGTTGGCGAGGGTCTGGGCTTCGACGCCCTGGGCGGCATCGACGACGAGCAGCGCGCCCTCACAGGCGGCCATCGAGCGCGAGACCTCGTAGTGGAAATCGACGTGGCCCGGCGTGTCGATCAGGTGAAACTGGTAGATCAGCCCGTCCTTGGCCTTGAAGTGGAGCTGGACCGACTGCGCCTTGATCGTGATGCCGCGCTCGCGCTCGAGATCCATGCTGTCGAGCATCTGGGCCTGCGCTTCGCGGGCGGTGACCGCCCCGCATTCCTCCAGGATCCGATCAGCAAGCGTGGTCTTGCCGTGGTCGATGTGGGCGATGATCGAGAAGTTACGGATCCGGTCGGCGGGAAACGACATGTTCTTCCATTCGCTCGCCGAGCCGCGCCCCGGCATTGGCCGGAAATCACCGGCACTCGCATGATCACTGATCGCTGGTTCGGCCACGCTCGGAGGCGCCGGCCGTACTTAGCGTGATCCGAGGTGCAGGTCGACCTGCCCCGGCAATTGATCGCGGTACTTCTCGAGCACGAGGTCGATACCCTGGCGGATATACTCAGCGACCGGGACTTTCGTACGGTGGTGCAGCGCCTTCAGCTGCGTGTCCTGCTCGGGCGTGATGTACACGGTCGTCGAGATCTTCTTGCGGGACACGAGCTGTGACCCTACGTGACCATATGCGGTCGGTCAAATGCTTCGGTGAGTTACCAAGGGTTGCCGCGAGGCAGGTCCAAGACTAGGCTCTCCGTTAGATGTCGAAGCTCTTGGAACTCGTAGGTTTGTCTATCCTTGCGATGGGTGCCGGGAGTGCGTGTCACGGCAAGCAAGCCGACACGACGCCGAAGAACGACAACCTCGAGAGCGGCGTCCCCAAGGTCGATCCGACGCTGTGCGATACCAACGGCAAGAACGTCGTCACCTACGACCTGAACCACGACAACAAGCCCGACGTCTGGCGGCTCTACAAGACCGATGACGACGGCGGCACCAAGGTCGAGTATCTGACCTGCAAGCAGGTCGACTTCGATCACGATGGTCGCAAGGACTGGGTCGTCGGTTACAACCGCAAGGGCAACATCCTGTTCGAGAAGGCGGACTTTGACTACGACGGCAAGTGGGACATGTCCGCGATCTACGACACCAAGGCCGGGACGCTGGCCGAGGTCGAGCGCGACACCGACTTCGACGGCAAGTTCGACGTCAAGGAAGTCTACGACTCCGCGGGGCAGCTCACGAGCGTGAGGCGCGATCGCAACGGCGATGGTCAACCCGACCTGTGGGAGCAGTACAAAGACGGCGTGCTGCTCGCGATCCTGTACGACGACGACTTCGACGGGAAGGTCGATCGCCGGGACGAGATCCCGGGCGCGCGCCCCAAGGTCGAGATGCCGACGGCGATGGATCCCACCGCGACCGGCACGCTCGATGCGCCGGACAAGCCGCCCGGCGGCAGCGGGCCCGCCGCCAAAGCCTCGCCAAAGCCCCCCGCAAAGAAGTAAAAAGGCAGCTGTCCATGCCGACCGTCATGAAGCCTTGGGGCCACGAGCTGATCTGGGCCCACACCGATCGCTACGTCGGAAAGATCCTGCACGTGCGTGCCGGGGAAGCCCTGTCGTTGCAGTACCACCGCCAGAAGGACGAGACGATCATGGTCGTCTCGG
>Ga0307509_10002157_pt1 | contig 32363 bp, 31 predicted proteins | sample 10_EM_MG_FD_202245 | JGI IMG/M metagenome (GOLD analysis project Ga0307509, IMG submission 202245) | Populus trichocarpa ectomycorrhiza microbial communities from riparian zone in the Pacific Northwest, United States - 10_EM | ecosystem: Host-associated > Plants > Roots > Unclassified | place...
GAGGTGTAGGGGAGATGGTTCGTGTCTAACTACTGTGACCGAGTCTCCTACTTATAGACTCTTCACGCCAACAACCCTAACCCTGGTGACTCATAACTCGAGTCACGCGGTCTTATGACTCATAATGTGAGTCACGCGCAAAAGTCATTACATCATTATGACTCACAATCGTGAGTCATAGAAACATCAACCAATCATAACATAATGATGACACACAAGTGCGAGTCATGTGAGAACTATGAGTCAACTGACTGCATAGCGTAAAACATAAAACATATAAAACATAAAACATAAACATATATGACTCACGATCGTGAGTCATAAAAACATAAACATACCTTATGACTAATAACTATTAGTCATGTGAAATCTTCCTTGCTTAGTCACGATTTGTGACACTGGCCAAGGTTTTCGGTTGCAGACAACATTTCTTGAGGCTCTTATAAAGGCAGCTGATAGTGATGAAACCTATTTAGCAACGCTGAAGGCACTCCTCAAAGGCGATAGTAAGGTCGATACAAATTTTAGTATCAAAAAGGACTTGCTCCTCTATAAAAACAGGGGGTAGATTCCAAAGGATGAAGGTCTAAGGCGAACGATCATTGAGGCAGAACATGATTCAAAGATTGCTGAACACTTCGGAACATACAAGACCATTGGTAGGGTTAGGGCTAACTTCTATTGGCCAAAGATAGATGAAAACATTACCGAGTACGTTCGCTCTTGCAATGTATGTCAAAGTAATAAAGTCATTCAGCATAAGAAGTATGGACTCCTAGAACCCTTAGAGGTTCCTATTAGACCATGGACGGCAATATCCATGGACTTCATTGTTGGGTTACCAAAGTCCGATGGGGATAGGAAGATATGGGTCATTGTAGACAGGTTCTCCAAGATGGCATACTTCATCCCACTAAGGACTGAAGAACATATTAAGGAACTGGCCTTGACATTCGTGAAAGAAATCTGGCGCCTCCATGGGCTTACTAAATCAATTGCCTCTAACCAAGATACCCAATTCACGTCTCAGTTTTGGACAAGCCTGATGCAGCTATTGCAAGTAAAGCTAAACCTCTCTACTGCATTCCACCCAGAAAGTGATGGGCAAACTGAAAGGGTTAATCAGACACTAGAACAATATTGAAGAAGTTATTGTTCATATCAGCAAGACAATTAGGTATCGCTGTTACCTTTTGCGGAACATACGTATAATGTCGGAATCCACAAAGGCAAGTCCCTTTAAAATACATTGTGGATTCTCCCCACAGACTCAGTGGTCGGGGATAGTGTCGGATAACAAAGGAATACACCCAGACAGTGAGCTTGTTGTAAAGGATTGGGAAGGCACATGGCAAGAGATCCGAGCAACAATACAGCAGGCACAGAAAAGACAACAGAAATGGCATGATCAATAGAGACAGCCAGCTCCAGAATATGTCATATTAGAAGATGTCATACAAGGCAGAGCTAAGAAAGCGGATAGGGTTATGCTAAACCGCAAGAACCTCCATACAAAAAGGCCTATGCAAAAACTAGACGATAAGATGTTTGGACCCTTTGTTGTCAAACACAAGGTGGGGTCTAGGGCCTATGAGATTGAGCTGCCAGAGGGATGCGACATCCAGCCTGTATTCCATGTTAGTCTGTTGGAACCCTATCGTCAGGATCCTGTGGGCAGACCTCAAAAGATAATACCAACACCTGACATAGTAGACAATGAGCCTAGCTATGTTATTGCGGAAGTGGTTGATAGCCGATGGTATGGGAATCCTAAGTCAAAGTTTCCACACTGCTTTATGCAATATATGGTTGCTTGGGAAGGGTACGGTCCAGAAGAGGATTCTTGGGAACCGTTCGAGATGTTAGAAGATACCGTAATGCAAGCATTGCAACAGTTCCATGAGGAATATCCGTCCAAATCTAAAGACCATCTGATTATAGACAATCCATACCGTGGAACTAAGAGACGACGTTGACGGTCTGAGGACAGACCAAGAGAAGAGGGGAATAGTGTAATGACCCTACAATAGGTAGCTACAATCACTATCACCTTAGCCCAAATGGTATACCAAGTGGTAACCAGAGGTGGTATGGTCTCGTATACTTAGTATACAAATAGCTGGTAAACCTAGGATAAGGCCTAGGGAATAGTTGAGTAGCCTTGAGGTACTCTACAAGGCAGGGTAACCTTTCGGAAGAACATTCGCATAAGGTCAAGAGAATAAGGGGAATGTTACACGGACCTCTGAGACGACTGTTGTGGACGACTGAAGGGCTTCCGGGGCGGTTAACGGTATAAGAGGACAAAGTGTCCCTACCTTGGAAATTTGCCCTTTAGGCCCATGGACCTCAGTTACCCTACTGACGAGTCCAAGTTACCCTACCTTCACCAGCAAAGTCATCTAGAACTTAGAGGTCGATTGCCTCACATTCTATAGACTCTTAGATGTTCATGGGCACACATGCATTTGCGCGGGAAGGCCCCACGCCTGTATAAGGGTGGCCCGAACATACAATTGAACTTGGGCGGGTTTAGCTAACACCCCCCTCTGGCCCTAGTGTTGGGACAGCGTGTCATAGGCAGACGGCTGTGTAGTTGCTCGTTTGCTAGTTACAAGAGGTCATTGGAGCAGCTGCCGTAACACGGTATAAGTCATCGCCGTCCGTCCGACTGAATGTCGTTCGCAGGATATATAAGGGAAGTATGGGTAACTGCCAAAATAGGGGTCACCCATATATGGTCTCTCCGGCACCTAGGAGTCTCTCTTAGCCTATGGGTAGTAGGGTAGTCTTCCTAGTAGTACTTAGGTGGTCCAAGGAGGCCAGGGCGCTTTCGGGACAAATACCTCAGTAACCAGCTGGAACCTTCTCCCCTTGATTTGTAGTATTACTATGGGTTGTTATTGGACTCTAGAGGTATGAGTCTTATCACGGTAGAGTATGTCCCGAGAGGCTGGCTATGGGTAGCGCCTACTTAGCCAACCATCAACTACATCTCACCGGGGGAGCTTGCATGTCAATTTATCACATTTGATAGTCGCGTAGATTAAATGATGGACTGCATAGCTTGTATAGACGAAACTACCACTGGGCCAGTGAGTCCACCACCTAGGTATTCACTCCGGTTGTTGTCATAACAGTTAGCCACTTGTATGACTTCGATAGAAAGAGTTTTTCCACCTGCGGTTGTATTGGAAAGGCATTGCAGAAACTCATATCCTATCGATGGAGTTAAGTATCCCGAGTTGGTCCGGTATTTCCAGCAGGATAATTCCTGAAGGAGGGTAGACCCCAGACAGCCCTGAGCAGGACAGGGTACTCGCACAAGGTCGCAGTAGTGGTGAATGTCAAAGGCTTAAATCTGATATCTACTTAAGTTTAAGTGTTTGGCATTCTACTTTGACAACCAACTTTTCCTCGAGAGAACTAAATTGAGTGAAGCTTCGAGCTCAACTATATTAAGTTTTACTGTTGATTCTTCTGCATTATTTTACCTCATCTTTATCTTCTACTTTGAGTGTTTGGTGCAGTCGCAACCTTAGAGTTCACCTCTCTACACGGTGCTCCCGTTACATGTTGGTTCCTACGTGCCTGCATGTTCCAACTCCTGTTCAGCCCGAAGTTGGGTCAATTGGTACTCCTACACGCTAATGTGTAGAGTCGTCATGTTTCTCAATCAGACTTGCATAGTGGGATTGGAGTTTGTTGGCTTATATGGGTTTTTTATAGAAGGAGGTGGGGGAGTAGTGCGATGGGTAGCAGGGTGCTGCAGGTTGAGCTGAGTGACCACCTTGTTGACAATTTTTTGCTCATGTGACTAGACCAGTTTGCGAATATCATTGAGTCTGAGGGAAGCTTCACAGCAGTTTGTGCAGGAACATGATATGATATTCATGTGTGATTGCTTTTTCCACTCTGCTCTTGCTACTTGCAGTATTAGTGTTGTTATCGTGAGGGCTAGGTTTAGGGTTGGGAAGCTTAGTGCCAAGCATGGCTGCAATGCATGTTTTTTTTCTTGCTTTTTTTTTGGGATTCTTCTGACTCCCGGGAGTGCGTATGTGGCTACCACTCCCGGGAGTACCCCTGGCAGGCACTTCTCCTCTACTCGTTGACGCTCTCCTTCAGTGCATGACTTTTAGGTAGGTGGTTGGATAAGGTGAAATGAGAAAATCAGGGAGAAGGAATAATTAAAGTATGATTTTTAATAAACAAAGAATGTGAGCTGTGAAAAATAGAGAACGCGAGAACGCGAGTTGTAGCGAGCGTGGAGCTATTGAACTCCCGGGGTTGCGATAGCCCTATATATTGTGGTAGCTCTCAGGCCCCCGGACTCCCGGGAGTGGGCAGGGCCTTGGCGCACTTTGCCCAATTGGCAACGCGTTGTTCCAACACAAAAGAAAAAAATTTACATTCTTGAATTATTGTGGTTGGAGAGTAGCTTGAAGTTCAGCCCCACCACCACCCTCCGTGCCAAATGTTCATGGAGGGATGGAATCCTCCCGCAATTCGTTAGAAAAAAATTGACAGGTTGGTTGCATTGCATATCTTGGCACACACGTGACACACACTCCCGCACATTTCCCCCCCGCAAGTTCGCTAAAACCTCACGATGATCCGTGATGAGAATGAATTCAAGCATAAACCTAATTGAATGGCTATAATTCTTGCAACTTGAGTTAGATCCATGAATAAGAGAAATGCTATTTAAGGCAAAGTCGGCGGTTGGACAATCTCCGCGCAAGCCCCATCTCTTCATGCTCTTATCGCCTTCCCTGCCGCCCGTGTGTTATCCACTCCCGACCCCGCCAAACTTAACCCACTCTCCTCGAGTATGACATGCAATGCTATTATGCTACGAGTACAACTACGCTACGATAAAGTAAAAAAACTCCCTCTATACTGGCTAATTATGAGAACGCCAACGGTGAACTTATCCACAATCCTGAAAATCAAAATCAAATACCCCCCACAATATGAGCGACGAAGCGCTACAAAATACCCATCCCCATTTAAGCCACGCTGAAAAGACTCCTCTCAAACCCCTTAACCTCCCACCTTTGCTCCCTCACCGACCCACCAAACTCTTCACCGGACGCAGGACTCTGTACCAATTCCTGTCCTTCAACACCAGTGTATACCGGGGCTTCAAACAGTGAGACAACGCCGGCACCCGATAGGGCAGACAGAACCCTCCCGACCGCCTCGCCTACACCCCTCCCGATGATGACTGCAACGTTCGGTACGAAAAGGCCCTTCATGGAGGCGCCCCGGTGCTCAATGAACAGGAGAATGCCTCCCTCCAGGAACTTGAACCCCGGCACAAACAATACCGATATCGAAAAATGGGCACGCTAGATGGTGAAAAGTGGAATGTAGGCATCATTGCAATAGATCGTATCGCAATCGTCCATCCAGAATCCGAGGTTTACGATGTTCTTCAGCCCGGAGACCACATCCGCCAGCAGTACATCCTCCCTCTCCATCCCTCCGAGAAAGCGTTCGTACACCGCTCTCTCCGGTAGCGCGATGTGAATGTTTACTGTCGTGAGCATCTCGACCAAGCCGACGTCACAGCCAAAGCTCAGCAATTCATCGAACGGCATCTGCGAGATCCCAGTGGCCGACAACTTTTCCAATTGTAAAACACCCACCCCCTCCTCTCCACTCCCGCCCCCCGGTCTCCGCCCTCTTTGTGAGAGCTTCGGTAAAGGTTTTATGCGTGCGTTTCCCACTCAGCCGGATGTCCTTGAGTGTGTAGGGCCAGCTCTTGTCGTTATACGCATGGTCATACTTCCGTATCGGAGCGTCATGCAGCGTAAGTGCGGGAATACGCACACCGCCCGTAGAGTATCCGCGGCTCCAGCGGGAGAAGGGAGTTGTGCTCCAGGAATTCCTCCTTGTAATATGTGTAGAAGGTTCGGTGATAAGCGAGATGATATGGGAACACACGAGGATGAGAGTGTGTTGTGAAGGTTCACTCGGAGGGACTTCGCTCCCCCACTTCAAGTCAAGAAACATGAGAATGCTTCCATGGGGTGTGACAAAGTGATTGTTGCAGATTGTAGCACAATCCAATCACTCCATGCCAAGGCTATCTGTGAGCCCATTTTATCCCGGGAAAGCCGACTCCCGATGGAACATGTTTCTATTCCGATATCACTGCCAGTATTTTAGAACTGCTTTACCACATATCATATCATATTTATATCACAGAAAACCCTCTTAATGGACTAGCGTCTGCTAGTGCCGTAGGAGACTTGATTGCTTCATACGAGCTACAAGTACCAGCCACTTATTACCGGAGCTGAGGAGGTATAGGATCACCTGTGAACACACCCACCTTAACTTGAGTTTTGAATGTTTGCAAGAACCCAGTTGTATGCTAACCCTAGGCAAAGCATCTTCTCAAATTGATGAAAGGGGTCTTGCAAAGTGGACGACATGAAAAAGTAAAGCTCGTCGCTAATGGAGTACTGTACTCTGGGGTGCATGAAAGGGATAAACATTTTTCTGGTGCTGAGTTGCACAAAGTAACAGGACTACGCAGGTACGATCTATACCCGAGTAGTCCTGTCACTATATGCCATAATGCGCCACAAAATGTTTATCCCTTTCATGCACCCCCGAGTACTGTACCAGGTAGGTTTGAAAGGGTGGCTCCAAGAGCTTGTAGGAGCCACCAGACAAGCCCAGGCAAATTCCTCGAGTATATTTCCTAGCTGTCCTTTTTTTCAGACGCTGACCGACAACGATGGTGAAATGGCGACAACGAAATGAAACAATGAAACACCAAGAGTTCTCTCATGAAAAATGCCAGTAATCGCCCACTGAGGAGCAGGGAAGTTCACTTCATTCAATGGCAACTCTCTCGCACAACAATGATAACTAACTAATTGGCAAAGACAGAAGTATATATCAACCACAGTGATATCCTATCCATCTATGGGCCGCCACACATGCTCAAATAACTTAAGTCTCTCCTTCCCCTTGGACACTCCAGGACTAACTAAATAATAAAACAAACTCCCACTGCCCCAGGAATTTTCAACTCTTTCAAGCTGGCCTTCCAACATTCCCGCTTCTCCCAGCTTTTCCGCTGGTGGCACGGTTCCAAAATTCTCGTGCATTCCTGCATTCGAAATGCTTTCCACCAACACATGCCCCAAGCCAAAACATTTGCCCGGATCCTAAGCGCATTTCCAAAGCCATAAACAGAAGCGCTTTCCCAGAAGCTATCCGGACGAGAAAAAGGAAATATCACGATAGCATGGCGAGCAGCATCTCACTATTTCCAACATACTTGCTGGGCGATTAAATGTGTGGAAGCCACCATCGCGAGCTACCAACTGAACAGGACAAAAAAAGACTTTGAAGATACTAAAATAAATAAACGATAATATAGCGGTTCCTGGAAGTAAAGATGTAAATACACGCAGTAGAAGCATTTAGCTGTTTTTATTCTTGTGTGTAGCCTGCTGTCCCCAGCGCCCCCATCGGTCGCTCGTTCCAGGCATTTATGGCATATCATTTGACCTTGCTATGCGCGTCTTGCGAATTGCTCGGATAGGGGCTCTTTCTTCTAGCAAATCCTTCTTTCAGCCTTCTACATCTCTGTGAGCTAAGCGCTAGTTAGGAATAATAGGTGTTCCCTTTTGTTATTCTTTTTGTTCCCACCTAGTTTCTTTGAAGGTCTTTGTTTTCTTAATCCAATCATGTAGAAATTGAGGGATCCCGGTGGTGATAGCAGGACTTCACCACTTTACAACATGGCTGGGCTACATCCTCTTTTCATTTAGATGGATATGGTTTTCCAATCAACAATCTTGGAAGTTAACAATTACCACTTCTTCTATCCAAATGATCACACATTGCTCCATGAAGTAATTCACTCTACCGAGTGACGTTCTATGACCTCGGTTAGCAAAAGTTCTCCATGAATGGGAAATCATACAAGCAATTACAAAACCTCCTGCTCTAGAGAACCTTATTATCCCCTCTTCCTCCTATCCCGCTGCTCTGATTTTGGTCTATGGGTTGGGTTCTTATACGAGGTTTTATAGCCAGGCCTCAATACGTCACCACCCGTCTTGGTTACTCGGTCTAGCTCTCCATCCAAGCATTCATAATCAGGTAAAATTAGGTTGATGTGGGTCTCTCGCTATTATGAGATCTTCTGCCAGGTGATCCTACAGGTACTATAGTGAAAAGAGGAGGAAATTAGGGCTCCGCTCAGCTGGAAGCTTTTTTATATCAGGATGTAAGTGTACTCAGCAACCAGTAGAAAATTAATATATATAATCGTATCATATATATATTTATCGTGTTTACAATACTAATATACATCATGATTGTCAATATTGCAGTACGGCTAAACTCTATTCATAGCCATCGCTACCCCTATAATTCAAGATCCGCTACCGGTAAGCAAACATTATAAAGAAAACATATAGTAATATCTCTAGCATACGGTTCTGTACAGTATTCCTCCGGAAAGAATAAGTCCTGAGACAACAACGAGCTCAACCACAATTCCCTACAACATTCACGATACCACAACTCAAGTCAATGTCACTGCCAAAATCAAGTGTCATATTACAAGATCCCATGCTCCTACATAGGAGGGAGACGAATATACGGTCCTTGGTATTAATAGTAATCATAGCTACGGTTGTAACCGGAACCACTGTTGTCGCTACCAGGATAGCTGAACTTTATGGGGGATCGTGGTTACGCCCGCTATCTTAGGACATATCCTCGCCTCGAGTAGAGCGATAGTAATAGTATTGTGCGGTGATAAAAATCGACCAAACACCAACCAATAAACATAATTCTTGCCCCAACATCAACCAACAAAGAAAATAGAAAGAATAAATAAAGACATATCATAGGCGTAATCGGCACTTAATAATAAAAAGCAGTAGCCATTAAGTTAAGATGTGTCGGTTGTGTAGTAATGATTTTTTGGGAGGGTTTGTTGTGGGCAGCTACAGTATGTGGAGGAGGCAATGGGTTGCCTGGTCGCCAGGGTGTTCGGTTAATTTTGTCAACGCACAATACATCGACACGAAACCTTTTGTCCTCGTACTGGTATGATATACCAGCTCAATGGCATGTATTGCTTTGACGAGTAACCTTACCATATCCGGCAATTGCAAATTTTCACTCTACCTTTCTCCTAGTGTTCACGGGGCGGGGCGGGGCGGGGCGGGGCGGGTTTTCACTCGCCAAGCCCCGCCTTTACACGGGGCCGGGTGGAATATTTCTTCGGTCATCCCCGCCCCCAGTCCGGGCCCAGCCCCGGTCACTCCCTGCACAGGCCTCCGTTTCTCACCACCCATTTTGGACGAGTGCCTGTCCAGGGGATGGGTGGGGTGGGGAATGGAGGAAAAAACACCCCGCCGCACCCCGGTGATCGGGGCGGGGCGGGGAATTGGGCCGGCGGCCCGGCATTTTCGGGGCCCCGGAGGCCCCGTAACAAACTCTAACTTCCTCCTTCGACTCGCTAAAAAAGCACTTTTAATCCGGCCTAGTATTAAACTTCAACGGTGGCGATACGATTGCACGACGAGTGACGGGCGGTGAAACGAAACGAATGCCAAGGAACTTACAACGAAAACCATCGCACACTCAAGTGAGGGGAAAAATCTTTTCACTAACAATCACAGGCTCACGCTCAACACAACACTGATCGGTGCTCTCTCTAACTAACTGGCGAAAACAGGAGTATACATCAACATCAAAGCCATCATATCCATGTGAGTCTCTCCTTCCGCTGTGAGAACTCCCGGGCTAACAAAAGAAACAAACACTCCACTGCAGCCTCCGGCCTCCAGCTCTTTGACACTGACCTTACTGTATTTCCGCTTTTCTCCCAGCTTTCCCGAAAGCTCCACGATCCCAAAACTATCGCATTCCTGCATTATCAATGCTTTCCAGAACGTCCGAAGCCGAACCGTATACCCGAAGCCAAAACGAGTCTCCGGAGACAAGCCCATGCCCTGATCCTCAGCGCACCTCCAGACACAAACCTATCCCCGGATCCTCAGTGCATGCCCAATAGCAAACCTATGCCCGAAGCCATTTGCCCGGCTCCTCAACGCATATCCGAAGCCCCAAACAAGCGTGCCCCCGGAAGCTAACTAGACAAAAGAAGAACCAGGAGAATATGGCGAGTAGCACCATTTTCAACACTTAGAATCTTTTGTAGAACTTCCATTGTAGTCGAGTGATTTGTTCGGGTGTGGGGGGTGAATTCCTAGCCATAATTTTGTGACCGGGGTTTTTCTTTTGTTCAAGCTTCCGTCGTACGCTTAGAAAAAAATAATAAAATAAAGAAAGCAATTTCACTAATAATGCCAATGTAGGGGAATGAGGTTTGCACGGAGGTAGTCAATAGACTAAGAGATTTGACCTGGAACTTAGGTACTCCGGAGGAAGGATATGGACCCTAGGTTTACCTCCTTTTTACTTCATTCATTCACTCTCGCTCGCTTTGCTCTAAACTGCTCCGCTCTACTAAAATCAAACTAACGGTAAAGACAGGTGTGTAAGGGGAAAAAAACATAATACCACATCCTGATCCTCCTATGGATCACCACACCTATCTCTATGTTTACCACATGTCCCTATTCCTCCGTGCACTCCCATGATAACAAAGAAAAGAACATGCGGATAAGATCCTTTATAAATCATTCCCCCGTATCCGTTCCGTCTACTTATCTCTTAAACTATCCTTCCCACTGCAGTAACCAAGCCAAGCACATCCATCTAACAAATAATACAGGAGCCAGTATGAGTTACCGACTCAAATGTCCGCGGCCAGGGGGGGCCAACTGGCACTGTCACGGGAAGGGCTCTGCTGTCCTAGGGGTGGGATAGTGGCGGAAGGAGATGGGGATTTAGGTCCCCAACACCGGGAGGTTTTTTTTTTTGCTTCGCAGAGAAAGGCCGCAACACCTGAGGTGATGCCGAGATTTATCACAAAACCATATATTGAGCAACGCGGATACGGCTTCCTATTCACTACACCCCCACCCCCGCGCACCACTATCCCCGACCAAAGGCATATATATAATAAAAGCATAATCTAAATGAAGAAGGAAATTCTTAAGAAATTGTGGGAAAATAAAGTATCATATTATGGCGGGAGAGATAATCTATAAGGTAAGCTATAAGTATAGACAAACAAGCTCTAGTGAAGCGGTTGCATATCGAGGAGTGACCCAGAGTATCCAAGCACACAACCCGATCATAACAAAATGGGTACAAAAGACGAGTGAAGATTAAAGAGATATATTATATAGAATAAAGGTGTTTTCCGAGACAAGTGCATGCCCGAGATCCGTCCAGAGATTGCAGTTTAGACAAACAGAGAAGAAGTAAAATGGAGGGGGCAGAGTGCCCACCTGATGGGAGCGGGATAGACCAGGTGACTGCGGAGAGAATCGGGGAGGGTGCTGGAGCTGCGCTGGTAGGGTGTATCTATGTGGGAACTATCGCGAAAGATATTGGTTTAGGTGAGCGGAAGGGAAGCGCAGGGAGGTTACTTTTTGAGACTAACCAGAAGAGATTGGGGAGGAGTGGCACAGGGCGCCACGCTGGTGGATAGAGGCTGTAAGGAGCAGCGTTCGGCCACGACAGTCTGGCCCCTGGAGAGTAACACCATTGGTTGCGAGTATCAGATCCACCACCCCTTGTGCCCAGTGAAAAGAGTAGCCTAGAGTAGTTCTCTGTCATCGTTGGATGGCCTATCCCGCTTGACGTCGTTCCTTCAGTAGTTTCACCACCCCTTCGTGCCCCTTCCGAGAAGCGCGCTTCGATGGCGTTCTGCCATCGTTGCTTGGCTTGTTGGGATCGACATCGTTCCGTGCGAGCAGTAGTTTCACCACCCCCTCATGCCCATTCCAAGAAGCGGCCCAGAGTGACGTTTGACCCTTGTCATCAGGCTTTTCAGGATCAACATCGTTACGTGCGAGCAGTAGTTTCACCGCCCCCTCATGCCCATTGTTAGAAGCGGAGTACAGTGGTGTTCGGCCATCCTTGCTTGGCCTGTCGGGACTGACATCGTTCCGTGCCAGTAGTAGTTTTACCACCCCCTCATGCCCATTCCATGAAGCGGAGCGGAGTGGTGTCCGGCCATCCTCACTTGGCTTATCGGGACTGACATCGTTCCGTGCGAGTAGTAGTTTCACCACCCCCTCATGCCCATTCCAAGAAGCGGCCCAGAGTGACGTTTGGCCCTTGCCATCAGGCTTTTCAGGATCAACATCGTTACGTGCGAGCAGTAGTTTCACCACCCCCTCATGCCCATTCCATGAAGCGGAGCGGAGTGGCGTCCGGCCATCCTCACTTGGCTTGTCGGGACTGACATCGTTCCGTGCGAGTAGTAGTTTCACCACCCTCTCATGCCCATTCCAAGAAGCGGCCCAGAGTGACGTTTCACCCCTGTCGGTAGGCTTTTCAGGATCAACATCGTTCCGTGCGAGTAGCAGCTTTACTACCCCATCATGCCCATAGTAAGAAGCGGCCAAAAGTGGTGTTTCGCCCCTGCCGTTTGGCTCCCCGAGATCGACGTCGTGCCGTGCGAGTAATAGTTTCACCACCCCTTCACGTCCACTCCGAGAAGCTGCCCAGAGTGGGGTTTCGCCATCCAAGTCTGGCTTGTCAGGATTGACACTTTTATGTGTGAGCAGTAGTTTCACCACCCCACCATGCCCATTACAGGAAGCAGCCGCGAGCGGTGTTCGGCCATCGTTGCTTGGCTTGTCGGGACTGACATTGTTCCGTGCGAGTAGCAGCCCCACTACCCCCTCATGCCCATTCCAAGAAGCGGCCCAGAGTGGTGTTCGGCCATCGTTTCTTGGCTTGTCGGGACTGACATCGTTCCGTGCGAGTAGTAGTTTCACAACCCCCTCGTGTCCATTCCAAGAGGCGGCCCAGAGTGGTGTTCGGCCATCGTTGTTTGGCTTGTCGGGACTGACATCGCTCCGTGCGAGTAGTAGTTTCACCACCCCCTCATGCCCCTTCCAAGAAGCGCACTGAAGTGGTGTTTCACCACCACCGCCTGCCTTGTCGGGAATGACCTCGTCCCGCGTGAGCAGTCGCCTCACTACCCCTTCATTCCCTTGCTGAGCGGCCCACGTTAGTGCTGTAGACCCCATACAGTCACTCTGATTGATATCACAGCCTTCCTTCTCTATCAAATCAGAGACGAATTCATCAATCCCAAAGTAGGATGCGCAGTGCAAACTAGGCCATAGGTGATGGGGAAGTGAGCAAGAATGGGAACCGGCTATTTGTTGAACAAGTAAGGTAGCATATATATGGTTGCCACCACGGTTCAATAGCTCCACCGCAAGTGATTTCGAATGATCTGCGAGTCCTATTCTTGCGTGGCTTCCCCAATATAAAGAAGAATATTTGAGAAACGGGACGTCTCGAAGGTTCGAAACGCGATTGGCCGGGAGGCCCCGAACGAGATTGTGATTTAGATAGGTCAAGCAGACCTGCCCAAGCAATTTATGGGCATCAGGAAAGATACCGGACTGGGAGAGGTATTCTTGGAGCGTGTGGTGAATCAGTCTCACAGTCGATGTCTCTGCATCAACCACGGCAAGTCCTAAGCATGACCCTAGCACAGTATCTGGCCGCCGGACATTCTCGGGGTCCAGATCCGTCGACTGCATGTTTACCGCGAGAGCGTGGCAAAGTTCGTCAATCCGTAAGGGCCGCTCCGCGTGCGACACCCACATCAACACCTCCATCCCTAGTCGTGATCGATCTCCCTTCTGGTCCCTTATCCGCTGAAATGTTTGGACATATAAACTGTCGAGGCCCACGCCCGTTGCCGCTACCTCTCGCAACATTTCCTTTCTGCTCGCGACTGATGTCTCCCCCAAGATCGCCTCAATGTTTAATGCAACGAGTAGAAACCTGGGCACACTATCAATGAGGGATTCAAATTTGAAACCGAAGTGCTCCTACTCACATTTCCGAAGCTTTTTCCAACATCGCCTCCATAATAAGATTTCTCAGATCATCCGTCATCAAGCCTGGGTCTTGGTCATCGTCATCGTCCATCCTCTGGCTTAGGTATCGCGTGATATCCCCTCGGTCGGCCACAATGTCTATGGAATACGCTCCCTTAGTGAGAAGCCTATCGAATTCCGCGCGAATATGAGGTCTCCCTGTGAGAAATAGTCGGACATTTGGTGCTTCTTGAACAATTTGTTGTAACGCGCGAAGGAACTTTAGCCGCTCCTGTGGAATCACCTCGTCCACTGCATCGACACAAAGGTATACTAACTCAATGGAACCGATTACCTGGACGAATAATTTCACCATGTCCGGCAACTGCAGACCATCGCCACCTTCCTCCTTCGACTCGTCAAAAGCCCTTTTAATTTCGCCCTGAATCCCCGTCGCTCCCAAAGCCGCCTGCTGAACCAGACCCCCTATCATATTCACCGCCGATTGATCCATGATTGATCCATCTGCGCCTGGTAATCGCAATAGAGAAATATAACCGCCATATTTTGTCCCCGTGTTTGCTTTCGCAGCGTGTCTATTACTAAAGAACTGATTTTATTTCTTGTCAACGTAGTCCAATGCTTTAGGAGGATACACTTGTACCTTATGTACGTCTTGCCAACCCCTTGCCCTCCATAACACAGCAATGTAGGGTTCGCCGACCCATCCTGGCTCCCGCACCATGACTCAAACTCACATCTCCGCAGAACCCATTCCCCAACACCAGCAAGACGACGGTTCCTCACATCTTGATGCCTTTTGCGGGGTTCGAGTGGTGATAGCCATTCTTGGATCTGCAAAGACTCTTCCTCTATTGTCACGTTGATGGTGTTATTATAGCTGCTTGACACATTCCCGACGTTCGAATTGGAGTCACCGTGAATCGTGTTGGTCATGCGATGGTCGGTACGGGTGTTGAACATTCCGTGCTGCGATAAACTAAGGATGCTTGATCCCTCGTTCCCCGTTGGTAATGTATTCATAGCGGATAAAGTTGGTTATAGGTGAGGAGATAGTATAACAGTAAGGTAGTTTATGGAAGATATTGATGGGGACCTCGTTGAGTTGGTCAAGGAAAAGCGGGGTTCGCTCTGTTCTTCATATGTTCGCTTGCTCTGTGCCATATATGCAGGCCCCAGCCAATCATTTCCACGCCAAGACAGTGGATTGCCCCATCTTTTCCCCCACCCTAGCAGGCTCCGGTTGGAGAAAGCTTCTACAAACTGGCTTAAGATTGATTCACTGACGGCTCCCCAAGTGCGATACTGGTATTGCATTACAGAGAACTCTTTCATCATCTTGCTTTCTCACTGACTCTTTCCAATCCAGTTCCCCGATAAGCGCCTTATCGATACCCGAATTCAGGAAACCTCGCCTGTGGGAAATCATTTGAAGGCGCTTGTGTGAGCTCACTATGTGCTGTACTAGTACATTGCACCTCCGACCGTCACGACAGCTTACATACAGTCGAATTCGTAGATAAGTTTCTTGACGTGAGATATTTTCTTTGTGGATTGCGTAGGCCCCCACGCGGTAGAACTAGTGGGCAGCTCAGGCACAGGCACCCCTGTTACTCAAGAACCACAGGAACCCCTCAGAGGAGTGGAGAGGATCCCAGGATTTTATTTTTTTCTGTTCATAGAGGCCGATCTCCCCATCCTCATCATTCATTGTTATTGTAGCTAGACCAAATCAATCACAACCATCCGGCATTCATCTTTCAGCTTCAATAGCCTGTCTTTGTTTTCTTCTGTTATCGCCAGCGGGCCATCCGCACCGGAACCCCCACCGTCAAGATTGCCAATAAGTTACCCATGAAAGACCGCCGGACGGGGGAACTGCAACAATACTATACTCGTACATCTCGATCAGTAAAGTCACGAGTTGGATTGTTGTCGAACTATAAGTATCATAGCTCCGCTCGAGCCTCGCCATCACCCTTCTCTTTCAACTTTCCCTTCTTTTTTTTTCCTAACCAACCTGCGGATATAAGCAATATTCATGGTTGATCACTCGATATCATTATCAGCCCAGCTACACACCTTCCTTACCTTAAGGAATCCTTATTTAAAACCAGCTTTACCAAGGCAAGGTCCCACGGGCTCAAGGCCACCCAGAACCCTCCCAGACATCCTCCCGTCAAATCCGATCCGATCGATACCCAACACCCCCACCCCAATCAATCGAATCCCAATCTCCAGACACACTCCACTACCCCCGCCCCCTACCGCCCCCGGTCATTCCAAACGATAGCCGATTAGAAACTTTCCGAACATGGAGCAAACTATAATAACCAAGAGCGGTGATCACGCACGATACACACTCCCGGTAAGAATAAGTCTTCCCTCAGACAACATGCGCAACCACAACCCCCCGCAAAATCCAACACCCATCATCGGAATCATCACCCCGATTACGATTACAACCACAAGTATAATGACTATCAATACTCGTAATTTTCCGATATTTGCGAACACAACTGCTATTGCATACCGGCAGAGCCTCAGCATTTTGGTGTCATGCAAGAGCAGTCGTATTTGCAAACGTCAGAAAATTACCAGTACTCGTACTAAGGCCTGCATATTGAGCCCCCATCCCTCCCACCCTCCCCCCTCTCTCTCTTTAGGAGCGTAGAATCTAGTAATAAGACCTTCCATTTTGGCTGTGGCATCGATTTGAGTCGTTTGTGGTACTTGTATTGCGATGGTTGCGCGTGTGTTACAAGTAGCATTAGAGCTACGGTTAAGCCCGTTGTCTAAGGACCTAACTTATTCCCGCCGCGAGTGATATGATATAATACAACGAACAATTCATCCATCCTATGATCCTGAACAGACAGATAGGAAATATCCGCCTTCCAGTGATATTCATCCATTCCCTCCAAAGAAGAAAAAGAAGAAAGAAGAAAGAAAATGGATCCCGAAATCTCACGGGTAAGTTCCGAAAGCTGAATACCGTACTAAATTAAGAAGGGGAAAAAAGAAAGAAATTTTACATTCTTGAATTATTCTGGTTGGAGAGTGAGTGACTTGAAGTTCAGCCCCAACCACCACCCTCCGGTGCCGTGGATAGATAGACTATATTTATGTTCATGGAGGGATGGAAGTCTCCGGGAAAAATTGACAGGCTGGTTGCATTGCATATCTTGGCATACACGTGACACACACACTCCCGCACACTCCCCCGCAAGTTCGCTAGAACCTCACGATGATTCGTGAGGAGAATGAATTCAAGCGTAAACCTAATTGAATGACTATAATTCTTGCAACTTGAGTTAGATCCATGAATAAGAGAAGGGTTATTTAAGATAAAGCTGGCGGTTGGGCGATCTCCGCGCAAGCCCCATCCCTTGATGTTCTTATCGCCTTCCGGTGTGTATCCCCACTCCCGACCCCGCCAAACTTAACCCACGCTCCGCGAGTGCCGGTGTGACATGCAAATGCTATTATGCTACAACCACGCTACGATATAAAAAAAACTCCCTCGACCCATGTATACTAGCTAATTATGAAAACGCCAACGGGAACTTATCCACAATTCTGAAAATCAAAATCAAATACCCCCCACAATACGACGGACGAAGCGCTACAAAATACCCATCCCCCATTTAAGCCACGCCGAAAAGATTCCTTTCAAACCCCCTCTTGACCTCCCACCTTTGCTCCCTCGCCGGTCCACCAAACTCTTCACCGGATGCAGGACTCTGCACCAATTCCTGTCCTTCAACACCAGTGTACACCGGGGCTTCAAACAGTGAGACAACGCCGGCATTCGATAGGGCGGACAGAACCCTCTCGACCGCATCGCCCACACCCCTCCCAATGACGGCAACGTTCGATACGAAAAGGCCCTTCATGGAGGCGCCCCGGCGCTCGATGAACGGGAGAAGGTCTCCCTCCAGGAACTTGAACCCTTGCACAAACAATACCGATAGCGAAGCATGGGCGCGCGAGATGGGGAAGAGCGGGATGTAGGCATCATTGCAATAGATGGTATCGCAATCGTCCATCCAGAATCGGAGGTTTACGATGTTCTTCAGCCTAGAGACCACGTCCGCCAGCAATACATCCTCCCTCTCCATCCTTCTGGGAAAGCGCGCGTACATCGCTCTCTTCTGCAGCGCGATGTGAATGTTCACCGTGGTGAGCATCTCGACCAAACCGACGCCGCAGCCAAAGCTCAGCAATTCATCGAACGGCATCTGCGGGATCCCGGTGGTCGACAACTTTTCCAAGGGTAAAACACCCACCCCCTCCTCCTCTCCACCCCCGCCCCCGCTCCGGGTCTCCGCCCTCTCCGCGAGTGCTTCGGCAAGGGCTTTATGCGCGCGTTTCCCGCCGAGCGGGATGTCCTTGAGTGTGTAGGACCAGCTCTCGTCGTTATACGCGTGGTCGTACTTCCCGTACCGGAGCGTCGCGCAGCGCAAGTGCGGGAATGCGCACATTGCCCGGCGGAGTATCTGCGGCTCCAGCGAGAGGAGGGAGTTGTGCTCTAAGAATTGCTCCTCGTAATGCGTGTAGAACGTCTCCATGTGTTCCCCGTGGTAGGCGCGGCCAGGTGGGGCGAGCATGGTTTTGAAATGCACAAAGGACATGGCTGGTTTTCATCCATTGTCAACTCGATTAATTAATTTTGGTAAGGTAAGGTAAGGGAGGCGGGGAGGCAGCGGAGGGGAGGGGAAGGGGGGGGTGACAAACGAGTGCTGTAAACACCTACAAACGCATACTCAAAACTCCGAACATGTCTCGCTAAGCGTGGCGTCGAGGCGATCTTGTCCAATCTGTCCAAACTCTCCTTGCAAAAGTAAGTCGTGACATCCCGAAACACGGAAACGGTGGCTAGTTCGCAGAGCCGTCGATTGACCAGACGAACCGATAACTGGCTCTTCTTCGGCAGTAAGGAGATGATCTGGTCGGCAAGTTCGATAGGTAACGAATTCATCCCCCCCACTTTGTTCCCTTTTTTTTTTTTTTCCTTTTCCTTCCTTCCTTCCTTCCCGAAAAAAAGAGTCAAATCAAATCAGATCAAATCAAACCAAATCAAGAGAAAAAGAAATAGAAATAGAGGCTCGATGTGACCTCAGCAATCAAGGAAGCACAGTAAGACAAACACGACGAACGAGGAAGCCGACGACGGCGACGATGAAGACGACGAGGAAAGCGAAAAAAAAAAAGGTGCAATTTATTTTTTTCTCCTCCCTAACATTTAAATACCGCTAACACCACCACCACCAACGGTCCGCATAACTCGAGAACAACAATTACTCGAGAATTTTTCCTAAAGATCCGAACAACCCCAATGCCAAGGCCCACCAAGAGCACAGATCTTTTGGCGTCAAGGTGTCCGGGCGGATAGAACTCTCTTCGAAAATTCGCGAGCCCACACGCTGTCTCAGACAGACTGTGTTGTCTATCCATCTCGTCTATCTATCCCTCATACACACTCTCTCGCGATATTTCTCTCCTTGACTCCCGAGCCGCAACCTCCCGACCCGCCCGCCACCCTTTTTATCCTACGGTACCGTACGATTACGATGCCCGTTTCCACCCGAAGCCCCCTCGGAAACCCTACCGACCGCCAAGAGAATCGCATTCCGAGTGATGGTTTATGATTAACCCCCGAGAAAGAGAGAGAAAAGTAAACAGACAACCCTCCTGTAGAAATGTAAACAAACAAAAGGACAAAACACAAGTGATCCCCGTTTTTTGCACTGCGCTCTCTCCCTGCATCATGCGTGCGTGCGTGCGAGACAGATAGATGGACGGAGGACGTCACGCATGAGATGATACTGCGCGGCGGCGTTTATATGGTACATTGTGAGATTGCTTTCGAAATCTCGGGGGGGAGGAGTGAACCCGAGCGAGCGAGGAAACTTATGTATGATACGGTAGTGAGTGCCTGTAGTGTATCGTAGCAGGCGGAGGAGAGATGGTATGTAGGCACATAGGTAGGCATGATGATATCCAGCGCACTCCACTCCAAATCCAGCTGAACTTTAGTGCATCATCGCACTACGAACCCTCTCGCTCCCAGATCCATACCCATCCGTCCATCCCCGATAATCTGTCTCGTCTCGCTTAACTTACGGCAGTATACTCGAGTAGATTACGGCGCGCCTTCACTTGACGATAATCCTCACCACTCCCACTCAACACCTTGATGAATAACTTTAAATTTACATGTATCATAACTTATGCTATCTACCATCCATCCACGCACCGTAATTCAATTCCCCATCTCCACAAAACAAATCCCACCCCGGCCCGGCCAACCAGTCAAAACTCGCCAATCTAAAAATTGCAGTAGAGAAAAAGCATTCCTCTCCATCCACCATACCCTATCGCCAAAGTAAATAGCATAGGATAGAATGTACTCGAGTAACCAAAGTGCATGCAACGTACTGTGATGTGATGTGATCCATCCATCATCCCTACCTACTTACCTCCCTCCAATGCCTAGCCAAAACCAAACAAGAAAAAACAGCAACAGCGACAGCAGACAGCGCCCCCCTCATGCAAGCAAGAAAGCAAGCAAGCACGCACGCAACCTGAATGAAATGAAATGAGAAAAGAAATTGGGGTGCGGTACGGTATGATACGATGGGGTATTTTTTTTGATCGTCGTACAGATTTGGTATTTACATGTCCGACGCACCGGAGGAGAAGGAGAAGGAGGAGGAGGGGGAGGAGGAGGAGGAGGAGAATGAGGAGGGGGATTCCCCTCTTTCTGTGAAAAAAAACTACCGGGAAATCGTTGGGAATAGAAAAGTGTACTAGTACCGTACCGTACTCGAGTACCGTAGCGGTACGGTATTGGCGAGAAGGGAGGGGCTGTGTTCACTTTTCTTCACTTCTTTCTGGATGGAAGGGGATATCGTACCTTTATGCACATCCTGAATTGAAGATTGAATTGAATTGAATTGTATACACTCGAGTACGGTATTGTTTATCGTTGCTTTCTTGCTCTCTCTCGCTCGCTTGTTGAATACCGTAGGCCCACGACGCCCACGTACTGGTACTTACTCGCTACAGCGCAATCTCTACGCGATGCACCCCCCCCCCCCAATCCATTCGCTCTCGTGTCAACAAACCGCACCATGGAGTACGGTAGTACGAGTATACCACGGACCAATTCCGTCCATCCATCTCTATCCAAAGCTCTCCAAACCAGACGGACACCTTTAATCCATTAGCTGTCCGTCCACCGCCGCCGCGACTTGCGATTGGCAACAACAACCATACTTCGAGGATTCCCACACGCATCCCTCCAATACCAGAGAACCACAAACTCTAATCTACAGTATTTTTTTCTTCTCCACCAATCCGGTTTCCATCTCATCCCCATCCCATTATTATATATCCTCGCTCATCATCCCAGCGTAGCTAAACTAGAACTAGCCTGGCAGACGCAAGCAAGCAGGCAAAGCAGCCCTCCGAATCCGGTCCTTGTACTCGAGTATGGGTGACTTTGGTTCGCTGCCGCTGTTGTACTGCTGAGAAAAGCGAGCTTTTCTTCTTCTTTTCTTTTCTTGTCCTCATCATCGCGTTTGCCCATTTTTGGAGGTTTGTTATTTTGTTGTTTTGTTATTGTATTTTATTCTATTTATTCTACCCATTGTATTGTATTGCACTCTATGCCCCTGGATTATGTATGTATTAATTATGTGCGGTATGTATGCGTTCTGGGGTGATGTTATGTTGTGCGCGCGCGAGAAAGGAAAGGCAAAGTGGAAAGTGGCAGTCTATTTTCCTTTGTTTTGATTTTGGGGTGGGGATTGGGAGGGAGAGGAGGGACATCAGCGCGATCGCTTAGGAAGGAGAGGAGGAGAAAATCAAAACAATATCCCTTTTTTCTCGCTCGCTTTCCCACCGTTGCGCTGCCTGGACCGGGGGGTTACCCTTTCGCTCGCTCGTTCACTTTTGATCTCCTTGCCTACAACTAACGTAAACCCAACGATCCCGCTCCATTCACTCACTTGGTCGCTCCCTCGCTCGCTCGCCTGCCTTGCTTGTGTTGTGTGTGTGTACGATACTGTATATCCCTATCCCATCCCGTTGGCCGTCATTTTTTTTTACCATTCCTCCTCCGCCTTCAACCTTCCCTTTCCTTTCCTCCCTACCTCCAACCCACCCAAACCTACCTAACCTGCCCGATTTCCATCCCCCCCCCCTTCCCTCCCATCCCATCCCAGAAGAAAGAGGTCGTGAAGAGCGTTTCTTCAATCTTTGCGTATATCAACGTTCATTCTTCAGACTTCTTTTTCCTCATCCCCATCCCCACCTCTCTTCCCCTCTTCCCTCTCCACCCCCAATCGACATCACAACAACGCGCTCAAGGGCCGAGTCAGCTTTCCTTCCTTCAAGGGTTACCTTCTTGTTGTTCAACCCATCAGCTGCCTCGATAGACCCATCCAAATAGCCTAACTTGACGACCCTTCTTCCTTCCTCGGAACCCTCCCGTTCGTCACTTATACATTCATTAAACCACCGCTCCGCTTGCTGTCATTCCCTCGCGCTATAACAACGTCCGCCAAACAGACCTTTAACGAATTCTTTATCACGAAATTTATACGACCTTTCAATTTTTCAATTTTTCACTTTCTCATTTTCGCTGTTTCTCCCTTCACACTCTCGCGAAGGTTGTGTATTTGGCCAAGGAAACTTTCGACCGTTAATTTGTTGACTTGGATTGAATCACCTAGTATTTCTGTAATACAGTCTCGCGGTTAGCAGACAACAACAACGAATAACGACGACTTTAGCTGCTCCCGGTTGAATACGACCTATAATACCAACAATCCTCTGACGAACAGATCCGGCCCAAACTCGTGCCGACGGTATAGCTACCATCGCTTTACGAACCCTGAAGTACGGTATATACCTACCGCTCGACCTTCCCATCCCATCGTCCGTCGTGTTAATATCTTCCTAGGTGCCAATACTTCGCCTGTCAGCATAAACGTAATACGACATTTCGGCGAAACTTGAGTAAACATGACGCAGACTGGAACAAAACGTGATCGCATGCCATCCTTGGCGACCGAATCTTTGCAATCGGCGTTGCTTCAAGCACCGGAGCAAGACACTCTTGCTCCGTGGCTTGAAGATGCCTCTTCTGATAGTATTCCTTGCACACCCCCACCTCAGCTGTTGTCACCCCAACCTCTCACTCCAAAGCCAACGAGATTTGTTTCACCCCCCCGCACTCCGCTGCCCAAACTTTTCACCAACCTCACCCCGCGAGCCATTCGGGAGTGGGAAGCGGCTGAGGGAGTGGGGAATACCGCTGCCACCATCAGTCGTCCAGATACCGCCTGCTCCAACTATTCTTCGTCTTCGGACTCATCGCTTGACAGTTTGACGACCTTTACTACGGCGGGGGGAAGTTGCACTAGCCCTGAAACCGAGGCTTCCTTCTTCGCCGATGAGCCGGAAAAGGAGTCCACCCACCTTAAGCCTACCGATGCCTTGAAACCGAGTAGTGAGGTACAAGAAAGTGCCGAGAAGAAAGATGGTGCAAGCCAGATCCGTGTTCGGAAAACCAAATGGACCGAGGAGATGGACAATCATTTGTGGAGGACGTATATAATCTACCAACAGGATCCTAAGATAACGCCATTCTATGTCTTGCCAGGGCAAGTCCCACCGTTGGGAGTTTGTTGTAAAGTTGCCAGGGAGACAAAGAGGAGTTGGAAAGAGGTCAAGATGGGTGATGGATGGAAAGGTGTACCGAGCACCCCAAGGCCCAAGAGAAAATTAAGGGCTTCGGGTTATAAGACGGAGGGTAATGATACTGCAGCCACGGGAAATAGGGGAGATATTTTGCGGAAGACTTCACCGTATTCGTGGCCTGCGTCCGAGGCCTCCACTCGCCGTCGTTTGAGAGAGTTGTGTAGGAGCGGCTATGGCCCTTCGGTAAATCCCCACCGAGAGTACAGGCAACAACGTCGAACAGCGTCCACTCCGAGACTTCTCCCTCCTCGATCATCAACAGTATCGCCTTCTCCACTCAATTCAGCCACATCAGATAGGATTGGGTCTCGGGATTCCTTTTTGTTCTCAACAAGGAGTATAGCACTCTCTTTGACGACTAGTACGGCGTCCACCATGAACCCGAATGGTCTTTTGGCAGCAATTGCCTCTGGTTATGACGTTGAGCCTGGGCCTGGGATGACTGCAAGTTTCGGGAGCGGTAACTTTAATTTCGGTGGAGCCCCTGAGAGTGTTTCTGGCGTAAATAGATGTAATAGCAGTATTTCCGGAGGAGGTGAGGGGTCTCAATTGCATCGGGCCGGGGGAGGCGAGATGGAACAGGGCAGCCCGATCAGGCAGGAGATCAGTAATGGTTCTTCTAGTTCGTCAAGCAGTGTTTCCTCAAGATTAGGGGGTTTGTTACCACCGCTGGAGCTGAAGTCGTCTTCCTCTTCATATGGCACCTGGCCCAGACGCCTCAAGCGCCAGGAGATACTCTCCGACTTCAGTGAGGATGCGGTTGTTTTCCCTCCGCCCCGCAGGGCTCGTAGGGGAACAATAGGTGACCTTTTCGGTAATCCCGTCCCCTCTTCCTCAGCTGCTACCCCGACAACAACGAACGCAAGTACAATGTCTACGGCAACAAACACAACGGCTCGCAGCTCACGCAGTCGAGGGTTCACTATCGGAGCTAGTTTCGGTAGTAGTCTGACTAGTCGGAGAAGATATCGACCATCAGCACCTTTGCTGACGGTCACTGGCCCGGTGTCTTATGACTCGCCAAACGACTCTGAAATGTTGAGCCCTCTTGCAACCCGACACTCATCGTTGGACACCTTTAAGAATGACGATCCGTTCGAGCTTCCGAAACGCCTTGGTTCCCCATTCCTTGAACGTAAGGACTGGAAGGGGGGAGAGGTAGAGGGCTCGATGGAGAAGTCCGGACTTGACAGTCCTCTCGATGGAGAATTTGGCGAGTTTCTTGAACCCCAGAGTGACGTTGGGACAATAACGGGAAGGAGCACTCCCACAAGGCCCATCAAAAGAGTACGCGAGTAGACCCTCAGAGTTTGATCCATTCCTCTCGGGTTGACAGTCTGTCTCTATACACTCTGGCCTCGTTTGGATGCACGCATGAGCTGGTGGACACTCTGGCTGCCGGCTAGCCTACAACTCGACCACCTGGTGGTTCGAGGCAATCCTTATTAGCTCATTCTATTCCATTTTCACCTTATAATATCTTTCTCTTTTGATTTCTTTATTTACCTTTCGATCTTTCTTATTATATAGTTCCTGCCGTTTCCACTCCTTTCCCTCCTATCTCTTGATTATTTTTCCGTGTCCGTAACGATGATGCCGATATGTTTGATGTTTTTCAGGAACCCGCTCGTTTCCTCCGTACGGATCCTATGATGATTCCTAAAAAGATTTCCTGTAATTGCTCGAGTTAGTTCTTGTGCTGTACCGTAGGAAATTTATGAACATACTTGTACTTATGACTCTTTTTTTTCTCGTAGGCTGAGGCTTGAGTAAAGTGAAGTGCAAAGTGAGGGCGGGGGAAGGGCCGGGACATAGGTTTTTTTTCTTCGTTACCTACGTCCCCCCTCTCACTGCGTAAGCGGAGGAAAAAACACTTTACGCGGTTGGCAGGACAACCTACCAACAAAGAAAACTTTTTCTCTCGTCCTTGCAGTACGGCATCGTACGGCAATTTGGTGCAGCCAACATTACACTGTCGACGGCCGGTGTTTGTTTGGCTAGTGTTAGAAGGAAGGAGAAGATTACGGTAGATTACTGGAACGCGTTTCTCGTGCTAGATTGGTGGGGGACGCTCCCGCTCTGCAGATATTTTACAGGGGTAAGCTCGCTGGAAATCGTTGTTATGGAACCGTACCGGCATCGTGGCAGCATTCCAATGAATAATACAAGTATCATACATAGCAACAAAATATTTATATCACAGGTTTCTGACCTAAGTCAAGTCCCAATATAAGAGGTTAGAAAGGAGTCTAGAGAGAGAGAGAGAGACGTATTTGGCTCATGGCTAATTGAGTGAGTGAAAGTAAATCTTAAAACCACACCGGTGGTATGTAACTTATCGTATGGATTCGATTTAGGTTGCCAATGGCCCAGTCAGGGTCCCCACAGCCCGTATTATGTTCACCCCAAAACCCTGCATAATTATCATACAGTAATAAGGTGTGGATGGCGTATACGCTTTTGGCCTCACCGGTATAGATAGATGGATAGTGAGGGGGCTGACTGACTGACATCGGTAATTTTCTCACCCATTTTCCTTTACCCACTGCCGTGCCATGATTGATGGATTGGAGTAAATTCTCGCGATGCGCGCAAGAAACTGCTCTATTACTAGGTAATCATGCGAGTGGTTTTCTCTGTTTTTTCTTTCTTACACGATACGGTTTTTTTTCCCTTCGAGAAGATACGGTAGAAATATTATTTTCCCATGGATCCATTCATCCTTGGCAGTTAGAAGCCATTTATGAAATAGTGCTATGCCGATATCCGTTAGCCTTCTAAATGGGTCAGGGTGTTTAGCGAGACCCGGAGAGGGGAGAGGGGGTTTCGAAACACTGGTGTTTCGTTGGCAGGTTCGTCTGATTGCACGAATATGGATGGCGTGGATGTTGGCATCGTAAGCAGCTCGTATATAGAACGAACCGTGTGTTTTTCTTACGGTGCGGACAGTGAGTGGATCGCGATGTTTTGGAAAATGCCAATGGTTCTCTGGGATCGTACCCGAGTCCGCTGCGGGAATTCTGAGCAGAACAGATACTATACACAATAACTTTAGGTTTTATAGTGTGTGGTGTTTGCCAAAAAGGCTGTGACTGCGTCATGAAAGAGCACTCGCGATCTGTTTTTCTTGGCTGTTGAGTTAGTCAACTGCCGGATTAATTGTAGGGGGTCGGTGGTATGATGCTATACCGCGATAATTGGCAGGTATCGTAGAATACTCGAGAAAGTCTGGCCTTTCGCATGTGTCTTTGAACGCCGAGGAGCTCAACCCTTGGTCGGGCCCTGTTTGGCGCGCGATGGATAGACTAGGGCTAGGACTTTGGGTCTGGGCTTAAAGCATAAACCCTACAAAAGTTAAGAGCTTATCAAACGCGCCTATATTTAGATGTAGGCTTTTCATTAATCTTTGATCAATTGTGTATTAGATGGAAATGCGGAAAAATGGCTATTATAATACGTTAATGGAAGGTTTATGGAAGGTCTCCAGGTTAGGGTTAGGCAGGAATTTGGCTTGAAAAATCCCATTGGGAATGCTGGCCTAGCTTACTAAAGTCCTGGTTGGGGGTGGCTAACCACTACCGGACCTGATTTGGGGAATTAGGCTAAATCTGGATTTTATAGTGATAATATTATGTTCAAATATGGGGGTGCGGAACTAGACCGAAGTGGTTTGGTGTGCTAGGTATGATATTATCTTGCAAGATACGGTGGCGGGACATTTTTTTCCTCCAAACTGACCACTCGGCTTAATGCGTTGTATTCATAGTACTCGGGTATGGATCTGGGTGATCGGACAGACAGGGATTCAAAATCTATGTATCCCCATAGACTTTTAATCCCTGTCTGTCCGATCACCCAGGCCCATACCCTAGTATTGAGAAATCTGAACATATCATACATGCCCGGCGAGCCCCTACGGCAACCCGAATCAAGGAGTTTGCTAGGTATCATACTCGGATAGCACCAAGACAAGCATAGCTAAATTTAGACTCAAAATATCAAAATCAGAAGCTTAACCTAACCCATCCTAAGCTATACCGTGAGAACTCGAATAATTGAACTTCGCGCCTTATAAGACTTCCGAAATTCCCTCATTTGGGCAGGGCGATGAGCGCATAGCGAAAACTGACCGAGCTCAAGACAGGAAAAAAAAGAGTCAGACCTTACCAGTTCCAAAGCCGTAGAGTGAAGTTTAATTATTGGTTCGGGGCTGGGATTATCGTGTTCGTATTACCTCCATGCATCGTGCCGTGGAACAAAGCTTTTTTTTTATACCCTTATTAGCATTATACCTACCAAATTAGATCATTTTTTCCCCTCTGACTGTCATGAGCCGGGGGACCTCAAATCCCTGTTCCATCCCATCACTAACTTCCACCCGCGTGCGAGTACCTAAAACGAGCTTGCCGTTGGAAAGCTCTCTTAGAATAAAGTTTCTTGGCTTCTGCAAAGGACGGGCTGAGCTAGTTGCTATTGGAAATCACTCCTGCTCTTACCTCGTTGAGAGTAACGAGTGACATCTCGTGACTGCCTGCCTCATCCGCCTTTTTGTACAAACTTAGTTCGCTTCTTCACGCTCCTTTGTTCACTTCTTACGGTTTCTCTCGGTTCAATCTTCCAGAACCATATCCAGCTTGACATCCTATCACTGCTATCACTCATTGTCCTCGAAAAACTAAATAGGTGAAGAGCATAAGCGATACATAACCCGTTTACCTAACCATCTATGATAATCCTAAAATTTGGGTGATCAAACTAGACGGTGACGTATCTACCGGCATCATTTTCCAATGATGGTGTTGTCCTAAATTCTCACTAGACGGTCAAAATGTGAAGTTGCTTTGGAGGTGCGTTTAGAAAGCCCACCCGTCGCTAAGGGTACTCTGAGGTAGGTAAGCATCTTCCAACCCCTTGGCCCCCCTTAGAGGTCGGCACCGTCTAGAAGTGCGTGGCAGCCGTCTATGCAGATTGCAACATCCTTGCCCCTGGCTACTATCATAGGTATTATCACCAAGGCGGACCCGCCCATCTCCGGTAATTGGGAAACGCTAAAGAGTGGACAAACCAAGAAGGGAATCCCCCCTGGATCCAGCCTTTGAATTTTTGTTTCCATTTTAGGAAGGCAAGAAGACCTGAAAAGCGAGGCCGTGCTAAGAGTTGTTTCCATATATCAAAGATAAATTTAATAATGTGGATAAGCCTGAAGAATATACGGCCGATGACAATTCCAGCATTTTGCCCTCGCATACGCCCGGAGCTGCCCCTGCATGGAATGGATTGGGTTGATTTCTGCATGTCCTTCATCTATTATACAAAAATCGATAGTTTGTTTTATAGCTGCCTTGATATTTAGGGTATCTTCTACCATGCTATATTAGTTAAACTAAAAAAGGAAAAGAAAGTGAAGAGAAATCATTGCTTCTTTCTAAAAGATCTCTTGATGAATATAGGAGACATGGATGGGTTTTGGATGCAAATAAGATGCGAGCCTAGTTCGGAAGTCTGCAGAATTGGGGTTTTTTTCTCTCTTAATCTTCTCTCTTTCATGCTTACCCGCTGGGGTTAGGATGTGCCGGTGGCGGGAGTGAGAGGATAGAATCCTATTGTAAAAGGCGGAAGAAAATATAATATCATACAAGAGAGAGAGAGAGAATCTATCTATGTGCATAGGAGAACAAACTTTATTGAAACAGTAACATTAAGGTATGATCCTGAGCGTGCTAATGCAACAGAGTTTACCCCCCTCAACGAAACATGAAGTGAAAGGACCAGAGAAGGTTGGGTGCTCGTATGATCAACAATGGGTGCTTTCCGTGACAAGGCCGTGTCCAAGATGATCTCAGGGATCGGGTTTAAGAGAAACTGGGAAGAAAGGAAAGTACCGGAGTGGTGCTTGGCCATGGTTGTCTAGCTTGTCGGGGCCCATACCGTCCACCCTGAGCAGTAGCCTTATCATCGGACCACAATCATCCCAAGAATCGTACCAGAGTTGCAATGGACTAAGTTTGCCTCGATTGACCTCTTCAGGTGGGAATAGTTGGCTTACCGCCCCCTCATGCCCACTCGATGAAACTTGACAGAGTGGGGTTTTATCATACCTGTCGAGTATGTTAGGATTTACATCCTTTCTTGTGAGTAGTAGTCGCACAACCTCATTATGCCCATTCCGGGAAGCCCGCCAGAGTGGTGTTTCGCCACCCATGCCTGATTTGTTGGGATCAACATCGCCCCTTGCGAGCAGTAGTCTCACAACCCCCACGTGCCCATTTGAAGAAGCTCCCCAGAGTGGAGTTCGGCCACCGTTGTCTGGCTTGTCGGGATCGACATCGTTCCGAGCGAGTAGTAGTTTTACCACCCCCTCATGCCTATTATAATTTTGGAACCAATACCGCTCGTGTAGATAGGAGTACGCTCAAGAATATAAAGTAAAGGGTATAAGAGATTGACTATTCGCTGACTTGTCTTCTTATAATCGTGCGTGAACAAGACTCTTAAGTACAAAAAACCAGAACATATGGCCCCGCAGCTTTCTCAATATAATCACGCCATTCTCAGCTGTTATGACTCCATCCTCTTACTCCTCTTTCCCCACATCTCTTCACTGCATCTACCCCTCATTTCTTCACCACTATTACCCCGCTTTTCTTCACCGCTGTTACCCCTCTATTTTTCACCGCCGTTACCCCTCTTCTAGCATAGTTCACCGAGGACCAAACAGTAAGGTGAAAGTACCGGTATTCCAGAATCTTCCAGGAGGTTGGATAACTGTTAAGCCGGTGGGAGAAGGTATGGTAAAGGTTCCTGAGGGAGTGCCGGTGATAAACAATAATGCCCATATAAAGAAGCGCACCAGAGTGGCGTTTCACCGTAGACTGGCTTGTTGGGATTGATATCTTTCGAAGTGAGCAGTAGCCGCACCACCCCCTCATGCCCATACGAGGAAGCGCGCCAGAGTGGCGTTTCGCCATGGTTGCATGGATTATCGAGGTTGACATAGCCCTGAGTGAGTAGTAGATTCACCACGCCTTCATGCCCATTCGAAGAAGCGTGCCAGAGTGGCGTTTCGCCATTGTTGCATGGTTTGTCAGGATTGGCATCGCCCCGAGTGAGCAGCAGTTTCACCACCCCTTCATGCCCATTACCCGAAGAGGACCGGAGTGGTGTGTGTCCATAGATGTCTGGCTTGTTGGGATTGACGTCGCCTCGAGTGAGTAGAAGTTGCACCACCCCCTCGTGCCCACCTAAGGAAGCGCATCCGAGTGGTGTTTGGCCACAGATGTCTGGCTTGTCGGGTTTGACGTCGTCTCGAGTGAGTATTAGCTTCGCCACCCCCTCATGCCCATAAAAAGACGCGCACCCGAGTGGTGTTTGGCCGTGGCTGTCTGTCTTGTTGGGGTCGAGATCGTCCAGTGTGAGCAGTAGTCTCACCACCCCTTCATTCCCATACTGAGCAGCCCACATGAGTGGTGTAAAACCCATACAATCGCTCTGGTTGATATCACAGTCTTTCACCTCTATCAAAGCGGCCACGACCTCAACCATTCCAAAGTAGGATGCACAGTGTAAACCGGTAAATAGGTGGTGACTCACAGAGGGAGCCATGTGACCCCGTATCTGTTGGAAAAGTAAGGTAGCAGATATGTGGTTCTGGTATCGATTTAGGAGCTCTAGCGCAAGTGATTCCACGCAATCTGAGGGCTCCGCCATTGCGTGGCGTGCCCAATAGTAAGAAGGGTATTCGAGAAAGGGCATGTCTCTAAGGCTCGAGGCGTTGTTAGGCGGAATCCCTGTGACCTGCTCATAGTTTAAGTAGACCAAGCATGATTGTGCGAGTGTTCTGTGGGAACCAGGCAAGGTTCCGGGGAGGCAAAAGTATTGTTGGAGTGTGTAGTGAATTAGGCGCACTGTGGACGTCTCCCTGTCAACTACGGCAAGCCCTAAGCATGACCCTAGCAGAGTGTCTTGCGGACGGATGTTCTCAGGGTCAAGATCAGTCGATCCCATTTCTACCGCCAGAGCATGGCGTAGTTTATCAATTCGCATCGGCCGCTCCGAGTGGGATAGCCACATTAATACCTCCATCCCAAGCCTTGATCTGTCCCCCTTCTGTTCCCTTATTCGCTGTAGTGTTTGGGTGTACACAGTGTCCAGATCCACGCCAGTCGTCGCCACCTGTTTCAGCATTTTCTTTCTCCTCGCTAATGAGCTTTCATCCAAGATTGCATCGATATTTAATGCAGCAAGGAGAAACCTTCGTGAAGTGTCAGTAATGTAAAATTGTAATAGAGTTGTTGAAAATGGGCTAGACTGCTCACCATTACTGTTACAGCTATTGCAGTGTTCTCAGCCACCTACCGAATACATATATTCCCATTCGCGCTGCACACAAAACACAACCCCTAGCGCCTGCTACGCACACTCGCTCCCATACCGTTTCACCAGCACTCGCTCATACTCAGCCGAACATCTATCCCTATATCTCTAGTGCGACAACATCAAACACTATCAAACATCCAACGAAACACGAATACTCAGGACTACCGAATACCTACTTGATCCGAGGACATGAGCTTAAACCTCGGCATAGCGATTAACCCAAGACCT
>Ga0307509_10002158_pt1 | contig 32344 bp, 39 predicted proteins | sample 10_EM_MG_FD_202245 | JGI IMG/M metagenome (GOLD analysis project Ga0307509, IMG submission 202245) | Populus trichocarpa ectomycorrhiza microbial communities from riparian zone in the Pacific Northwest, United States - 10_EM | ecosystem: Host-associated > Plants > Roots > Unclassified | place...
GTCGGGGAGGGTAGCAGTCATGATAAAGGAATCATTCGGGAGGGTTGGAGAGGTACGGGGGGCAAAGAAACGACGTTGGGCAGCTGGGAGCGGTGGGGGTCCTTTGGGGACACTACTCTTGCTTGACGCAGCGACTTGTGCTGCAGTGGCGTTTTTCTTGCCCTTACCGCCCTTCCTGGTAACCTGTGCCCAGGTCTGATCTTGTGGCTGCGGGGGATCAGAAACGGGGAAGCCGGGGGGGGCCCGGTATGGAAGAGTGAGGTGGCTGGGTAACGCTCAGAGTAAAGCTTGGCTTCCTCTGATTGGGGGTGGCGAGAGGCGAAAAGGATTGCCGCTTGGGGTGAATCCGGGTGGCGTTTAGCGTATGTGTCCGGATTGCCATACCATTTTCCCTCTTAGAGGAAGGGAAAATCTGGGGCGGCGACCGTACGAGACGTGAGGCGGGTGGCGAGTTTCTTTTTCTGCTGAGCAGGTTTAGCCTGGGCAGCAGGGGCGGGAGGGGGTGGCGCTTGAGGCAGCGGGGGTGCCACTTGTGTGGCGCGGTGTGAGGAGAGAGCAGCAACACGAGAGGACAAGTCCTTGAGGGACGCTTCCAGGTTAGATGTGGCTGGTGGTGAGGGGGTGGCTGAGCGCTCTGCCTGAGCGGAGGTGAGGGACTCAACCTGCGAAGTCAAGAAGGTAACAGAAGCACCAAGGTCATTAACCATGGTAATGAGTTGGGCGAGAAGAGGGGCCATAGAAAGTTGGCTATTGGGAAAGGTAGCGGCAGACGCATTGTAGACAGTAGGGAAAGAAGCCGGGTCAAGGCGAGCGAGCCTGGCACCATGCCCAAGAATGTTGGCGACATTGTCAGCCTCCCCGGAGAGAGAGGCGTGACTGGACTGGGACGACGATGAGCGAGAGATGGGATCAGCCCTACGGTCCTGGCGAGAGGAGGCAGAGCGAGCAGGGCCGACAGCCGAGGCCGGGCCTGCACCAGTGGAAGCGAGAGGGGTAGACGACATCTTGGACAAGGCCAACAGGCCAGGCCGGGGGACAAGGAGGAGGAGGAGAGAAAAAAGTATAGTCAAGCTACCAGTTCGACTTTTTAGAATAAAAATCCTCTTCAGCAAAGGTGAAATATATATTTCACTTGAAAATGAAGCCCAAGTGAAAAGCCAAAATAGATGTATCGTGAAGAAATAAAGACCAAACCCTGAGGTTTATGTTGGCCGAATGCGGTAAGTATTTTAAGCGAGAGGAAAATAGAGGGCGCGGAGCGTGCAGCAAACTGACCCTGACAACAGGGAACAGAAACTTCTGAGAGTCAAAGGAGAAAAATGCACATCTGAGATTGTGTAAATAAATAGCGCAATTGTTCTAGTAATTATTTGATAAATTAAATACAATATCAATTCAAACATTTTCTTAACCTATTTCACTAAATTTCTCTACTATCTTCTATTTTGTCACTGAAATCCACGAACGAGATGAACTGAGCTGTACTCGTCAATCTTTGACAACTTTTCCCAGATTGGGCAGCACTGTGTGTAACGATGGAAGAATGAGCTATTTAGGATGATTTCGCTTTCACAGTCCGGGTAAAACATAGCAACTGGGCAGACTACCTCTGCAGAATGGATGTATGTAGTTGGAGGATCTTTGCAAGCAGGTATCAGCATTCTGAGATACAGCTAAAAGTCCTGCATGAACGACACTCATGTCTTACTAGCCCAATAGTAAAAGAGTAAAGCATGAAGTACATAACTTACCAGTATTGTTAAGATGGATAGTTCCACAATACTTATTTGTAATACGAGAAACAACAACTTGAGAGATAGAGAGAATCAAATCGCTGCAAGTTAACTATGGAGTTAATATGAATAGTGAGGTAGCAAGGTTAGCACAAGCAGCCTTAATCAATGATTGACCTGAGCACCAACAAGAACAATTTTGCCAGACCTCAGCCTACCTGGTACTCTCCAGTAGAATCAATCCTTGGATACATACAACCGTTCATAAGATCAGAGATTCCTGAAATCTAGCGATCTATCATGTCTAGCGTGGCTTCATTTGGCCTGCTGAGTTTCAAATATCTTTCCACTAAATGTACCCTTATATCGCACATGACGGTACCTTGTTAAAAGCGAAATTTGTTCAGACATTATTATCAGCGATAGGAATCAATGCAAATAGACAAACCTTGATTGGCCTGAATAGTGCTGGAGAGTCAAAGTACAGAGTCATGAATATAGTTCTTGAAAAGGTTAAAATGTGCAATTTCACACGTTCTACATGCTACACTTATTAGCAATTGAGATAATGGATTTAGAGCAGCAGACAATACACTTGAAAACCAAGTAACTCAACTTACCTGTTACTTTGATCTCCACCAAAACTACAAGTACTTCTGGAATGTCGAACATCTGTTTTGGCAATTAGCAAATTCCAAATCTCTGATTAATTTCCTCACCAAGATGGCTGAGCTTAAGGAACTTTATCCACCAGCAGCTGAGTATTGTAGACAAATTTATAGATCGTTGTAGGTAACAGCCTATATTACCGACTGCTCTTTTGGTCATAAAACATCAAACTTAGTCGAATTGATGAATTAGGTTCTAAAGTCAGAATGGGAGTTGTCAATCTTATATGTCTTAAATGAAATCTGGTACATCTTAATGAACACACTTGTTATCAGTACTTTACAATACCATAACAGGCAGAGGAGGACCATCTTCATACTGATTTTGCATTAACAAAATTACTTGAAAGGCAGCAATGGGCGAAACAAGAAATTTAGTCCGCATAGCCACTCAAACATCCAGCAAAGTCATACAGGTGAATGATAAGGCATATATACTCCACCTCCTTGAGAAGTCCCATTCATGTAGCCACTTTCAAGAAAATAGCATCCCCTCCGGTCATGCATTTAGCTTTATTCAAACGATTCATGAGGCTTCGTGAAACTACCTGCCTGTCTATTTTCAAACAACTACCTGGAAGAACACTTACTATCACAATATTCAGCTGATCAGTCTTGATATGATTTCGAATATTGAACGTCATATACTGAACCTTCTGGATATTGATTGCTCACCACTAACCAAGCTTGGTTGTCTTCAAGGAAGACCTAGAAATAAGAGTTTTCTTCATCATTCACAGAAAAGGCAAACCACCTGGGCCCAAGCAGTACTGAACTACAGCCTATCACCTCCCGAACATAGTCCCGGAAGTCAACAATATAGTATCTGCTTATCTTGGGCTCATAATTGAAAAAATTGTCAAAACATACCTTTGTAATTCTAATAGTAGTTTCTATTTCTCAACAAAACTATTATCTCTTTTCTGATTTTACTTCTTTTTCCTTCTTCTATTTCTACTCAGTACTGGGGGCTCAAGATTACTTGGCACACTAGTGAAGTCTTTATTAGAAGAGTGCAGTGACTAAGATATTGAGAATATTGATCTTCCTTTCTGACAACTAGTAGCAGAAGCGACCCGGAGGGTGGTGGTGTAACAAAGTACCCACACTGCAGTACAGGCCCCCAGTCAAAAAAATAAAACACAATCACAGCAAGAGAATTTGAGTCAATAGATGGCCGTTGCCTTAATTACCTTCTTTGATTGCCACTCCCTAGATACCTGACATAGGTGTCAACCTGCTCGATTTACATTCTGTATGGGCAGGGGAAGGAGGGGTTTGTCAAGGGTGTGAGGGAGCAAGATTGGTGTTTTTTTATTTTCTTCAGAGAATGGATTCTCTTCATGTACAGATAAAGAAACCGGCACGCGACAGCAAAGGTGAATTTGTTTTGACCACAAATTGTGTAAAGGACAATCAAGAATAATCTTGAAGATAGTTAAGAAGGTAGGACCTGTGGGAATAGGCTGGCATGTGGGCATCCTGCCAGAAGGCTCTAATATACAAGGTCTGGAAGCATTATCTCTCACATAAAGACAAAGAAGAATAATGTTCAAGCTACAGAAGGAAGTATGAACTGGATGGATGTTCCAGTAACCTAGTATGCGGCTGCAAGACTCAGCCGTATGGTTATTCAAAAAGATTGACTGACGTGAAAAGAAGGAAATAAAGCAAGAGAGGCAGAGGAAAGTGAAGAAGTAAGGTTAGGCAAGAGTTGACGATTGGGCAAACAATGATTATATGGCTTTCAGACCGAGTGATGTGAGGTGATATAAGCATGTAACATATTCAACAGCATTCAGAGAGCGAAGAAAATCATTCTCCTGAACTCATTTGCTAACATGATGATCTCCTATCCTAATCTAGGTCTCACAAAACACAATTGTAAATGTCTGGGTTGATGGGTTCTGAAAGGGCTAACCGTCAAGCGTATGATATTCTAAAGGTTTTCTCATTAGTGATGTAATAGACAGGAGTTGGCGATATCAAGGCTTTTTACTCTTTCTAGTATCATATCATATCCCTAAATTAAATCATTTTGTTCCTCTGACAGTCCTAAGCACATGGGACCCTGAACCCCGTGTCTATTCTATTATTGAAGTCTACCCCCGAGCAGCCAGACTTGATATCATCCCGTTTGCCCATCGTGTTGGAATGATTGTGCAGATCACTCAAGACAGTTCATTCAATGTATGTTGCACAGTCTGAACCAAACTTTCCTGAGATCCAATCTTCCTATCCAGGGATAAAGTTATCAGGGCGGTATAGGCAGTCGATAGTGACACCCTGATGGCAGCTTGCTGACAACCCAATCAGGACTGGGGTACAGGAGGGAACTGCGCGAAGTATAGTTCAAAGTTCTTTTATTAATATGTAAAGTATATCACATCCAATTCAGGCATGGGACCCCATGGTAGTTCAAGCACTTTCACAATTCTTTTTGATTGACCAATTAAAAAAAAGTTTGACTTATCCGGCAAGTCACTAGGTGACAACACATCACATTTTCCGTACTGTGAAAGCTGGGAATAGTTACACAAAACTGAACTTGTTTATTTGATTATTTAAAGTACTTAAAAGAGGCTTAATTTATCACTGTTATCGGTCAGACATCTAGGTTTACCTAGTATACCGGTAATAAATAAACTTAGCTGCTGTTAAGGGGAAAGAAAAAGGAGTAATGGAAGGAATTAGAGTTAGAGAGGGTGAAGAACCCGCGAAAAACAAGGGAAAGGTGGCAGGATGGAGAGAGGTAGGTAAAAGTGGAAGGATGTTGGCAAGGGTGCTGGTCACCTCGTATGCAATGCTGGAGAGTAGAGTACTTAAAATGCGAGACTTGGAAGGGTGTGACAAGAGAGGAAGGGCGGATGAAATTTTCAAATTCATCAAAAAAGCTGACCTAAATGTAATTTTGGAATTTAATTTAATTGTGAGAGGAATTATAATGACATAGGATGTCAGAGATATAGTGTGGATAAGAATACCTTGGCAGGTATTCTGTTTAACCACTGACAGGAAAGCGAGTTTACTCTGTCCAAGCAGGTTATCGAGATCTACATTTCAATTGAGAGCCCCAGTGCTTCAGCAGTTTCCTCTTAGGGGGACTGGACAATGCTACACTGAAGGCTATTATCGCCAAGAGCTCTATAGAAAAGGTTGAAGGACAACAGGACCTTGGATGAAGAATACGAGTTGCCAACCGGAAAAAGTCACAAACAAAGGGATGGTAATGGAACTGGAGAATGTAAAGAATATGGAAGGAAGTGGGATTGGTGACAGTAAGCATGCTGTAGAAATGACTGCCACAGCACCCAAAGAAGCTACTCAACGCCAACTTAGATTTAAAGTGCAAAGACTGACTCCGGATGAAATAGAGAGAACATCATTACTGGAAATGCAATAAACCCTTCCGTCGACGGTTCTTTACAGGGGTTCTTTGGTGTTTGAGGTGCTAAGAAGTCCACTTCAGGATATGAAAAACCATCAGTTCATCCCAGGAGTAGAGAGGAGAAGATGGAGATTGAGGTGGATGAGCTGGTGGAGGGGAAAGGGGTAGTAGTGGAATCTATGCAGGCAGATCAAGACCAAATAGTGAGATTGGAAAGATTAGTGGTATAAATGAGGGATGAGAATGATGACCTTAAAGACAGGTTAGAGGACATTGTGGCAAACATAAAGAGCGGTAAGCTAGAATGTGAGAAATGCACAGTGAAAAATGGGAAAGAGATAGAGAGGGAATAAGTTCCTATACTGTTAGAAATCCGTTAATCCTGTTCGTCATGTTTTTTGGTTTCATTTGTTTTGCGCAAGGCAGAAGCACAGAAAATCTGTTTTTGTTCTTAGATGAGAAAGATAATACATAGTCAAAGAAAAGCATGATGATGAAAGAAGCCGAGGGAAGAATAAGAGCTAAGGTATTAGATGAAAGCGGAGGAGAAAGAAAGTCTTTGAGATGGATTTCTTTTGTTCAGAGATTACGCAGAATGTTTCTTTCTTTTGTCTTGGAGCATGGGGGAGAGAAAGGGGAGATATGTGGTGATCGATAGAAGGGTTAGATGATGGCTTTGTCTTTTGATATATACTTTTGTCCTTACAACTAGTTTAGCAAGTAACGATGACGAGAAGACTTTTGTGCACTCTCTATTCCATCCCAGTGTTATTCGGTGACGTATATTTGACCCATTTCAATTAAATACTGAAGAAGAAAGGAAACAAAGAAAGTATCCACAAAGTGTTAGAAGCAGACACGAAGGTTTGCACTACCGTGGGCCATCTTACAAAAAGTCAGAAGGTAATTTTGCCACTGAAAACAGGGGGCCAGTTGTACCCGCCAAGGGTTAAGTAGGGAAGACCAAAAGAGGAAATGAGGAAGGATTTGTAGTGGTAGTGGGGAAAGCAGAGAAGAAGAAGGTTTCTAGGAAATTGGAAATTGTCAGTGATTATTGATGGACTAGATAGAGTAAAGAGTTGCAAAGGGAAATACAAATGGTGGATTGAGCAACTGGAAGAAATAGCGAGGGATATGTGGAGACTGAGGAGAGATGATAATAAGGAGGTTTAGAGGCAGGTGAGCAAGGTATTTAGAGCGACTCTGATTCAAAGCTGATTGTAAAGACCCTATGATAGGAGGCTACAATAAGTACCACCTTAGGCCAAAAGGTATAGCAATTGGTAACCAGAGGTGGTATGGTCTGGTATACTTAGTATACAAAAGGCTGGTTAATCTTAGGCAAGGCGAAGGGTACAATAGAAGAACCTCGGGTGCTCTATCAGGCAGGGTAACCTTTCGAGAGGAAGTTCAGATAAAGTTAAGGAAACTATGAGAATGTTAAAGAAGACTCCATGGTGAGATTAGATTTCTCTGGTAGGCTTACGAAGAGGTTAAAGACATAAGACGGCAAAGTTACCCTATCTTGGGAACTTGACAATTATGCACAAGGGACTCAGTTACCCTACTCAGAAATCCCGGTTACCCTACCTTCACCGGCAAAGTCATCCTGGCATTTGGACCTTGATTGGCTCATATTCTATGGATTCTTAGATATTCATGGGTGCATAAGCACCTGCGCAGAAAGGACAGGAGGCTGAGGAAGGGCGGCCTGAACATGCAAATGAACTTGGGAGAGTTTAGCTAACACCCTGTAATGGCCCGCCTTTAGGTAGCTACAATCACTATCACGTTAGCCCAAATGGTATACCAAGTGGTAACCAGAGGTGGTATGGTCTCGTATACTTAGTATACAAATAGCTGGTTAACCGTGGGCAAGGCTCGGGGGACAATAGAGTAGCCTAGGGTACTCTAGTAGGCAGGATAACCTTTTGGGAGTAAGTTTGCATAAACTCAAGAAATCTATGAGAACTATACACGGGCCATGCAGACGACATTAGGTGTCGACAAGAGGACTTCTGAAGCAGTTAAAGGCATAAGAAGGCAATGTTACCCTATCTTATGGAATTGGCCATTATGCCCATAGATCCCAGTTACCCTACTGAGGTATCCAAGTTACCCTACCTTCACCGGCCAAGATATCGTGGAACTTAGAGGTCAATTGGATCACATTCAATGGGCGCTAAGATATTCATAGGCGCCCGTGCATCTGCCTGGCAAGGCCTGACGCGTGAGTAAGGGTGGCCTGAACATGCTATTGAACTTGGGTGGGTTTAGCTAACACCCCCCTCTGGCCCCAGCATTGGGGCAGCGCGTCATAGGCAGACGGCTGCATAGTTGCTGGTTTGCTAGTAAAAACAGGTTATTGGAGCGGCTACCATAATACCATTTAAGTCGTTGCCGTTGGTCCGACTGAATGTTGTTCGCAGGATATATATGGGGTGGGTAGGTAACTGCCAAATATGGGTTTTCACATAAATGGTCCCACCGGCATCTAGGAGTCTATTTTCACCAACGGGTAATAGGGTAGTCTTCCTAGAGACACTTAGGTAGTCCAAGAAGGCCAGGATGCTTTGGGGACAATTACCTTAAGTAATCAGCTAGAACCTCCTCCTCCTGATTTGTAGCATTACTATGGGATATCAGTGGACTCTAGAGGTATGACTCTTCTCACAGTAGAATATATCCCGCAAGGTTGGTTATGGGTATCTCCCATTGAGCCAACCATCGGTTATATCTTACTAGGGGAGAATGAATGTCTGAATATCGCATTAAGTAGTTGAGTAGATTAAATGATGATGTTGTTTAATCTCGCTTATTTATTGTTTCTATCGGGGGGGAAATGCACACCCGTGCCCACTCCCCCAGTGCTAGTTACAATGGACTTTCGACCAAGCATGGGCCATGTAGTCCAAAACCTCCAACTACAGTCCATCCCGCCACCTCCAAGCTAAAACCCCATGACCCTGCCAGACAGAAAGACCCCGCCCGGTACTATGGGTAGAAACTACAAGGAGATGAGAAAGCGGGCCTGAAAGCCGCGAACCAAAAACCCCCGCGAAAGCCTAGCCTAAAAGAAAAACATCACCAACTGACAGTAGACACAACTAACAGCAAAGAAAAGCAAACCCACTCCCCAAATCAAACAACCTATAAGCTAAACCGTAGTAAAACCCCACCGGGCGCAGCTCCAGAAGGAATAGGGACTCCTGAACGATGGGTCTCGGGGACACACAAAGGGGAGGTAACTTCCGGGGGCATATAGCCCCGCCAGCCGAGGCTCAGGAAGAGCGATTGAGTTTGAGAGGATGCCGCCTAGAGAAGGAAGGCTCGTGGCAGACGAAGGAAGATCCAGTCAGTTATTTGGGGAAACAGGACCCGGAAAGAAGGTTTAAACATGCGCCCCTAGTCCTAGGACATCAGAAGGGAGCAGAGATCTGATGGTGGGCATAGAGCCATGAGCAGTAGGGTGCCAGCCAATCCAAACGTCGGGGAGGTGGGGGGCGGAGGGCTAACCGACACGAGAAGTACGAGGAAGGCTGACTGAAGCGGGGCCACAGTGTTTCGAAAGGTCCGACAGTACCAGCAGATCACAAAGGTGATAGTGCAATACCAGGGAGCAGTGCCACCGGGGACAGCTACTTTACCAATCAACCGAGACTAAAGACCGACCGTTGATGGATGAGGGGTTGCCAACCGTGGAGGGCTGCCTAAGCGAGCCCGGAGAAGAGGGGGTGAAGGCAGACTCAACCAACCCCTCGGAACAAGCTCGCCAGGCCTGACCATCAGAAGGGAAAGGAAGAGGGGAGGGAGACGGCTTCACTCAGACAGAGGTAGTGTGGCGTGTCCAAGGAGAGGGGGGCGGATGGAAGTGACGATGATTTCTCGTGGTGTTGAGATTTCAATCGCCGGAGGTGAGAGGAGACGGAGGATGGTAGATTAAATGATGAATAACATAGCTTGTATAGACAAAACTACCACTGGCCAGTGAGTCCACCACCTAGGTATTGGCTCCGGTTGTTGTCATAACAGTTTGCCACTAGTCTGACCTTGATAGGAAGAGTTTTTCCACATACTGTTGTATTTGAGATGCATTGCAGAAACTCATACCATATTGATGGAGTTAAGCACACCCATGTTGGTCCGATACTTCTGGCAGGATAATTCCTGATGGAGGGCAGACCTTGGACCGGCCTGAACAGGACAGGGGGCTTGTACAAGGTCGCAGTAGTGGTGCATCTCCATGGCTTAAATCTGATATCTACTTAAGTTTAAGCATTTGGCATTCTACTTCGATAACCAACTTTCCTCGAGAGAACTTATTGAGTGAACCTTACAGCTTAACAATATTAAGCTCTACTGTTTTGATTCTTTTTTAATTATTTATCTTTTTCTTTATCATCTACTTTGAGTCTTTGGTGTAGTCACAACCTTAGAGTCCCCCTATCTATAGGGTGCCCCCGTTACAGTATATCGTTAAGCACACTCCGTTAACTCGCTCCTGAGAATGGTTGTTTGGCCTACAGTTTGGATATTGTGTGATTACGAGTAGCTTGTCTGGTACAAGAAGCATTGAGTAGAAAGAACAATGTCTTCAACTATGGCAATGTCTTGCATTAATCCTCGTCCGAAGCCCATGATTGGTATTGAGCAAGAAATATATTGCTTGGCGGCAAGAGCAGACCTGAGAAGACTCGGTTGGTGCTTAATCCAGTAGCTCTTGAAATATGACATTGGGAATCATCCTACCTTTGAGGAGGAGATACCCGTACGGTCAGAGAGATGCAGATTGAAGACCCTTCTGCCTTTCTCCATAGTTTCACTCATGACCCATCCGTAGGACAAAGAATTCCCAAGGATAGAGGGCTAAAGATGACTTTAGCTGATTTCACAAAGGATCTCGTTGAACCCTACATACTTGATGAAATCACAAGGTAAATGCAAGACGCACAAGGACTTCTCCTCAATGCCACTGAAGAGCATCAGTGTGCATTCGAAACTGAGATCGTGGAAAATGCCAATTGTTTGAAGGAGTATCAAGGAAAGAAGTTTTCTCTGTTAGCTATGTTGGATCAGAGGCTGTGAAAAAGGGTAAAGGCCTTGGAGCTGGCCGCTGCCCAGGTGTATTCTATTCTATTGACGCTGAGAATGATGTTATCATGAACTCTGCTTTTGCCTTTCCTTTGGCTATGGAAGCCCCTCCTCAGTACGCTGCTGAAGTTGCAGCCTGTATGATGAATAAGATATATCAACCTTGGTTGAATGAGGGGGGTAGTCAATTTATCGCACAGCAACAGCAGCTTGCAGAATTACAAAAGCAGGGGGCTGAAGCTCACAAAAGTCCAACCCCTCTCAAAGTGGCCTTTAGTGAAGTTATCAGCTGTCAGGAAACAATCCCTTTGGTCAAAAACCTCAGGCTATCGTCATGTCCTCTCGGGATTGCAAATCCAGTTCCATTTCGTCAGGGAGATCGTCCACAGAGAATTCTCCATAGCCGCCACCTCCTGAGGCTGTCTTCCAACACCGCCTTCCTTACCATCAACCGTACCTGCCCTTGCAGCAGTGGAACAAAGTACTCCCACGATTTGTATTGACTGTGAAAGACCCTTTGCGGTAGCAGGGGAAACCCCTCTACCCACCACTCGACAAATCCTAGGTGCTTTTGCTCCAGTAGTAGCACCATCCACTCCAGCAAATCTCGCAGGTAATGTTTGACCAGCCGGTTTCGCCACGAGGTCAGAGGTGCTAGCGCCTACAGGTGCTTATTCCCCTGATGGTAGGGTTGTGGCCAAAGAAAGCGATATTGGGTACGCATAAAGGTTTCCTTGTCTCAAGAGTGACTTTGAGCTATTGAAGTTTTGGTCCAACCTGCGAAGAAGGCTCCTCAGCCAAAGTGCAAATAGAACCAATGTGAGTACTGTGAGAATGTAAGGCACACTAGACATAGGATTGCCCAGACTTTTTGAGGCACTCTTCGGTTAACACTCATGCTGTAATGGGGTCTTGATACTGGACGTTAGTCCAAGGCACACAACGACAGGAAGGTCCTAAACGATGACAGTCGTTTAGCGTGAGGGTTCGGAGATGATAATCTCAGCTCAAGGCTGATCGTGTAACAGCAGGTCAGGGTCAGGGTTCGTGGGTTCTTGGCGTGGATCTTAGGTATCAGAATAGAAGACGTTATATTCTGAAGTACAGGAGTCGTGAAAGAAATACCAGGTAGCGTAAAGAATCAAGGAAATAAGGGGGCGGGGCCCCCTTATATAGAAGGAAATCCTAACTTAGCCTTTTGCCATCCGACTCATATCCCAGTATGAGTCACATATCCGCGTAACCCAGGAAACAATACAATTGGTCGTAAACCTTACAAAGGAAATCCCTCATAGCAACCATGTAACAAAGGAAAGAACACCAAAGATATCCCAACAAGTATCTCACCGGGAGACCGTGAGACATGCCATTAGCCAAGAGCCTCCTTCCCTACCCTCTAACCCATTGCCCGTAAGGATTGACGAAGACGTGCTGGAGGAGGATTGTTTAAGTGGGTATAATTGCTGTAAGGGAGGCCTGAGCAGAAACGCAGGTGGCAGTTGAGGAAATCTTCCTTCCGTGGTGGAAATGCCAGAGGTGGTGGAGATCCTGGTGATTCTGACTCCTCGTAAGATGGTGATTCCCACTACTCCATCCACAATCTGTGAAAGTTTCTAGGAAGATGCAAGTCTCACCAGAATGATGCGAGAAAGGAAAAGTATAATAGGCGGTATTGTGAGCTTGCTGAGTATGTTCGGAAATAAGGAATGGGCAAGAAGTCATCTCATCGACCGAAGAAACCTGAGAAATTAGATGTCAGGCCTTTTAAGAGTGACTTTACCGATACTCAACGCTTCATTCAGGACTGCGAAATCAAGATGGAATATTTTAGGAAATCCCTCCGCAAGGATTGGGATAAAGTCAGTTTGGTAATTTCCCTTCTCCAAGGTGCAGCAAAAAAATAGTACCAGACCATACATACTTAGGTTAGTGAAGAGGGTGCCCATCCAGAAGGTATTCCATTCAATCAGAAAAATGTTCTTTGCACTTGGGAAGCTTTTCAGCAACGGCTGGTGTCAATCTTTGGTGTCAATTTATGGTGTCAATTTTTGGTGTCAATTTTTGGTGTCAATGTTTGGTGTCAATTTTTGGTGTCAATTTTTGGTGGACATTCAAATCGGGATTGTGCCCTTCGTGAGTGGAATGATTTGAGTATCATGTCCTGTCAGATCGATCACTATTGTGACCAACTGATGTGACTGGCTTTAGAGCTGGGATATAGGGGCAATTATTTCAAAGACAAACCCCATGTTGGTATAACTACAGACCTGTGCAATGTATAGGCTTTGAAAACTCCTCTCCCTGATGATTATGTCAAATACATTAATCTTCTCCGTCAAACCAGTCATCAGCTGGAAGACGTTGCTTCCTTTAACAGTACTTTTACGAAGGATAAACATCATCCCAAGCTGGAAAACAGCGACGATAGGCAATCTCCCGCTAAGAGAGAGCGAATGGATAGGAAAGGCAGGGGGCCATGACAACAGAAACCCCGCAACCATGCATCTTGGTCTTCAAGACCTTAGGAAACAGAGCACTGGAAGATGTATTGTCACATTCCTCAGACTCTCCTTATTAAACGCAAACAGTTGAACCTATGCTTTTGATTTAGCAATCTGGCTACTGTTGGGCAAAGTGTCCTTCAGTGACAGCAGTTGTTGCATTCTTGTGAATTAATTGAAAAAGAGGTACTGGTGAAGCTGGACACGAAGCCACTCAAGTCCCGAAATTGTGACGCATTGAAGCAGCTCTTAGACCTTCCGTTAACCAAGTTGTTACCGAGGTCCGTAAATTAGCGCCTCCAGATTTGGACATATTGGAGCTTGATACCCACATGGACGACTAGACAAGATCTATTACAAGAGGCAAGAGAAAAACAAGAGCTAACTCTTCTCAGGGGCCCAGAGAGGCAGATGAGATAGAGGACGGAAGCGAAGCAGTAATGTTCCCCGCCAGAGGCACTATAAATTAAAAATAATATCTGGCTATTGGGATAGCGAGATTGGTTAGGTTTCTTTTTTTACTTTGGGAATGGATATGGTACTTTATTTTATACTTTTATTTTGTTTTCTTTTGTGATTTTGGGAAGTGTTATTTGTTTATCTCATACTATTTGGAATTTAGATTGTATTGGGTCAGGATTCTATGTTGATTTCGTCAGGTTGAACTTGACTTAGCAATTTAAGTTATTTAGCAAGTTTACCTGAGGAGGGTTGAATACCTGAAATCATGCTGGCGTGATAGTAAACACACTAGCTATTGAAACCCTGTAAATTTATCAAGTGATAAAACTATTCACAACACGTTGTGGCTGCTCTTGTGTCGAAATGCAAGAGATATTGACTAGTTACCTTAAACCACACCAAATTCTTCTGAAAAGACTAACCGTAAGGTCTCGGAATGGGAGACCAGATAAACGGTTAAGGATGCAGGCCCACCGCCACATACAAGATCCATTTACATGAGAGTGAGACTGGAATGGAGACAACCAATAGTGGCTGAGTGCTAAAGCCCTCCTATTGTGAGATAGTAGCGCTACTGGGGCTGTGTTAAGTAGCGACTGGGTTAATACTATTCAAGTACTGTGTGTACATCGGAAGGATCTGACACCAATATCTGATGCTAGCAGAAATCACATTCCCGGCACAGATCTTCATTATACAACTATGGTAGATATCTACATAGGAGACCATATGAACAAAATGCGATTTGAAGTCACAGACATGTCGGCAGGGGAAGTGAATGGTTACCTGCCAATGTTGTGGTTGAAGGACCACAACTCCGATATTAACTAGGAAAACGGCAGTCTTAAGTGGCGATCTGACTATTGTGAAGCCCACTGCCTAAGGAAGGAAAGACGCTTAGAGTTCATTACCGAGGAAGAACTCTTAGCCATAGACCCTGAAAATATCTTTGTCATGGGCCTGGCCCTCTATACTGATGAGGGCTGGGACGATATCAAGGTCAAGATCCTACCACAATATCAAGATTATACAGATATAGTCAGTCAGAAGAAGATAAATGCTCTACCTGAGCATACAAAATACGATCACCGTACTGACTTCATCCCGGAAGCCAGGTTGCCAGAGGGGCCTATATATCACTTCTGTAAAAAGGATTTAGACACATTATGGGATTATAATAGGGAAATAGAGGACTATGGGAAGTTCAGAAGATCGTCCTTGCAAGTAGGTGCTCCTGTTCTATGTATGCCGAAGCCTGATAGTATGCTTCGGTTATATGTTGATTACCGAGTATTAAACAAGATTACTAGCAGGAACAAGTATCCGTTGCCCTTGATGTTGAACTGAGAAGCAGGCTCAGTAAAGCAACTATCTTCAATAAATGGGATTTGAAGAATGGCTATTACCTTATCCGCATGGTAGAAGGCGAAGAATGGCAGACCGCTTTTAAAAGCGGACACAGTTTTTATGAGTATACAGTGATCTCCAGTGGGTTATGCAATCCACCCTCAACTTTGCAGAGTATGATCAAGGATGTATTCTGTGACATGTTATATGTCGGAGCTATTGGTTATATGGATAACATTCTGATCAATACAGAAACAGTTGAAGAATATGTCGCCCTAGTTAGGCGAGTCATGGAAAGGCTAAGGAAGGCATGTCTTTGTGTTCGCACTAAGAAGTTTAGCTTTCATTAACGGGATGTAGAGTTCCTTGGGTATAAGATATCTGATAAGGGAATCTTTATGACAAGTACAATAGCTGAAGAGATCAGGGCATCGTCAACGCCCGTGAATATCGTTGATTTACAAAGCTTTATGGGCTTTGCTAACTGCTATCATCAGTTTATAAAAGGTTTTACCAAGATAGTCAAACTATTGACGGACTTGACCAAGAAAGATATCAAATGGGCGTGGACTCCATCATGTCAAGATGCTTTTGACACATTAAAGGAAATATTTACCTCAGGCACAATTCTGACACACTTTGATCACAATTGTCCAACTAAGGTGGAAACCAACACTAGTGCCTTTGGACTAATGGCCGTATTATCTCACCTCTGTGAGGATGAGAAAGGGTATTCTGTAGCTTTTCATAGTAGAAAGTTCTCGCCAGCGGAGATAAATTATAATATCCATTATAAGGAGATGGCGGCAATAGTGGCAGCCTTCAAAGAATGGGCTTATATGTATGATCATCGGATATTGGTGTATACTGATCGTAGGACAAGAGAGTGCTTTGATGTTACGAAGAGACTAAACTGAAGGCAACATCGCTGGGCCGAGTTTCTACAACCAGTCAATTTTAAGGTTATTGATAGGGAAGGACAGTTGAATGAAAAGGTTGATACTTTGTCGAGGCGTAGGGACTACTGCCCTAAAGGGAGGAGTAATTCCTTACCTTCCACACTTTTTTAGCCAGGGCAGTATCTTGCAGAGGAGCCAGACATATTGCAACCACACGTGTTGCAGACTTGGCAAGGTTTTCGGTTGTAGACAACATTTAATCAGGCTCTTATGAAGGCAGGCCATTTTTATCAAACCTATTTAGCAATGCTAAAGGCAGTCCTCAAAGGTGATAGTAAGATTGATACAAATTTTAGTATCAGAAAGAACTTACTTCTATATAAGAACATGTAGCAATCTCGGCTAGAGAGGTTAGTGAACAACGAGTAACGACCTGATTGTATTCTTATTAAGACTGTTGTTATCTTAATGATCTCCGTAGAGCTTTCTTATCGCTCTCCTTTTCTTCTTCGCTATCTTAATAGCGAAGACATATATATGACTTCTTATCGATTGAGAATTATATCTTAGGTATGATAATAAGTTTGAGGGTAAAGAATGTAATAATATTTAATTTATAACATAACCAAAAGTAATCTTAAAGAAAGTACTTAGATGGTTGTGTGAAGAGCTGTAACTATCATAACTTTAATTTTTATTATTATTTTTATTTTTGTTATTTTTATTCTATTTTTAAATCATGTAGTGGTTGTTAAAGTAAAAGAACTCCATCCTCCGTCTCCTCTACACACCCGGCGATTGAAATCTCAACACCACGAGATTATCACCACTTTTCTTTTCTTCACCCCCCGCCATGAGTTCGCTCTAGGGGGTGGAGTCATACCTCCTCTACTCTCCCCTTCCCTTAGGTTTATCCCTTTGGGCTTTCTTCACTCTGGGTTGATGGATTTCGTCTTCTTTTGATGATGTTTCCTCTTCCTGCCCCGCTTTTGCTCTACCTCGCTTAGAGCATTTGCACGGTCGGCAATCCCCTGACCTCGTCAATGGGTCGGTCGCAGTCTCGGGCTATCGGTGAAGTAGTGGCCCCGGTGGCTCTGCTCTCTGGTATCGCACTATCTCCTGAGAGTCCTGTCCGGTACGGTCGATATCGTCGAAAAGTCGTGATCTCGCTTCGGTCGCCTTCCCTCGCACTTCTCGGTTTGGGTCTACCCCTCCTTCTTTACTTCTCCTCAAGGTCGGATCGGCTGGCACCCTACTGCTTCGCTCTTTGGCTGGCACCCTACTGCTTCTACACCCTGGGCCTCTGTTCCCTTTTGATCTCTGGGCTTGGGTGATTGTCATGGCTGCGTGCGTGGCTTTTGCCTGTGTTTGGGGTAGGGGTTTCATGCCTGCCGCCTCTGTTGCCTCCGGGTGACATGCACTCCCTTCCGGTCTCGTTTCCGGTGGGCCTACGGTCGCTACTTCGCCCTACCACACACTTCCATTTGTGCTGGTTTCGGTTACCGATCGTTCTCTTGGTGGTCTTGTCTGCCCTTTGGTCCGGGACGTAAGAGCCCGAGGTATATATATATTTACCTCTTAATATTTGTGATCGTTGGCCTACGGCGAAGTCCTGCGGCTCCTTGGCCCCTCCCCTGCTGCGGCAGAATGGGGTCATTCGTGGGCTGTGGGCTGCTTATGGGTTCGGCTGGGATTTTTCTTCCTTGAGCTTTGTGAGGTTTCTGTACTTTCCTTGGTTGTTCACTGTTGGGGTGGCGAGTTTTTCTTATGGGCTGCACGTCTGTGGAGGTTTTTTGGTTCGTTGTATTCAGGCCTGTATGCTCTTCTGTAGTTTCTACCCTTAGTACCGGGCGCTTTGGTGCCGGGCAGGGTCAGAGGGTTTTAGCATGAGGGATACGGGATGGACTGTAGGTGGAGGTTTTTCCTGTCTTAGAGCGATCTGCATACGGGAGTTTGTACCTTAAACAATACTAAAATGATACTAAACAAAAAAAAAAAAAAGAAAAAAAAAGAAAGTAAAAGAACTCACCTCATGGTAGTGAATTTTCACTCCCCTGAGGGACTTTTTGATACTTCTCATAATTTGTTTCGTTTGTACAATGCTTACTCAATCCCTAGTGGTCACACTAGGTCAGTTTCTCCTGTTGATTTGTTTCCTCAGCATGATTTTCCTACACTTGTTCTTGGGGATCTCAACATTCATCACTTCGCTTCCAACCCGACTCGTTTGCTTTCCAACTACGATCAGTTTATAAGTTTACCTTATTTCGACAGAGAATCGGCGCAGTTGATTTCTCTCCTCAATATACCCGGAGTCTACACTAGATTCCCGTTCACCTCTAATCATCGCCCTGCAGTTCTTGACTTGTCCTTTGCCAATACTCCCTTGCTCCCGTTTTTTTCCTCTTGGAACCCCTCTCTCCCCCCAACCGGTTCGGATCACACCGCCCTCACCATGATTCTCTCCACTCCACTCCTAAAGCCCCCGCCCAAGGGCCTTAAGTGGAAGTACATAGATTGGAATCTCATCTCTCCGCTGCTCGCCGATCTTATGTTTGCAGCTTCCCCCGCTCTCCCCAGTCCGCACTCATTAGACCTATGGTTTGACCACTGCCTTGCCAAGATCACACACCTCATTACCTCCAACACCCCAACCAAACGCCCCTCCTCCAACTCTAAACCGTGGTGGACCCCAGAACTTACACAGCTACGACGCATCCATCACCATACCTCCCGTGTCATGAGACAGAATCAGACCTCGCCAGCCCTGGCCCATCTGGCTCGCAACACCTATTTCAAGGCTATCCAATCTGCCAAAAGAGTCCACTGGTCGCAGTTTCTGGTCAACGTTGACTCGCGATGAGTCTCGGATGCCAGAAAGATTGCTGCCGGCAGAGCCCCTGATCGTTTCCCAACACTCGAGAACGCCGCCTCCCCCACCAAAATCAACAATAGACTTCTACAACATTTTTTCCCTCCTAGACCCTCTCCTCCTCCTCGCATCATTCTTCCTGCGTTTAAGGACGTCCCTCCAGTTTTACCAGCAGAAGTATCCTCCGCACGTCGAAAATCCTCCAACACGTCAGCGCCTGGCCCGAGTGGTATTCCTTACTCTATGTGGAAGCAGGTCCATAAGGCCAATGAGCGGCTCCTCCCATCTCTGTTCTCTCGCCTCCTCACCCACGGTTACCACCCACTAGCCATGAAGAAGGCCAACGGTATTGTCCTGGATAAACCAGGCAAACCTGATTACCGTACACCTGGTTCCTTTCGCATCATTGTCCTGCTCGAAACTGTCTCCAAAATCCTCGAAAGACTTTCTGCTCTTCGTCTTGCCTCCGCCGCCCGCTCCCTTGGCCTCTTGCACCTGAATCAGTGTGGGTCCCTGGCCGGTCTGGGCTGTTTTGACGCTGTCGCTACTCTTACCCACGAAGTACGCCTGCTTCAGGCCGCTTCCTTTAAAGTATCTACTCTCTTCCTGGATGTCAAAGGTGGATTTGATAATGGCTGTGCAAACAAGCTGGCTACTATCCTCACCAGAGGAGGTGTCTCCGCTTCCCTAGTTGCCTGGATCAAGTCTTTCCTCTCCAAACGCCAGTGCCGACTCATATTCCAAGGCGCACCTAAGGTTTTCTGCCCGGTCGCTGTTGGCACCCCTTAAGGCTCGCCAATCTCCTCTCCTTTTTGTGCTCTACATAGCCAGCCTCCACCCGACTATCCCCCAAGGTCAGCCGATTTCATATGTCGACGACCTCACCATTATGGTCGGCTCGGACAGTGTACGTTCGAATATCCGAGCTCTTCAATACTATTTCGGCAGCATCCAAAGACAGGGTGCCGACCTGGGGGTGGCTTTTTCTGTCCCCAAAACTGAACTCATTCACAGGAGAAGTCCGAAGGACGGCTCAGATCTTTCCATCGCCCCTATTGTGATCAACCACATGCTTTATCCTCCCTCTCAAGTTGTGAGGTGGCCTGGCTATTGGCTTACCCCTACTTTACACTCCGCTGTTCATTTCGTGAGACGGCTGGCATTAGCCAAAGCCTCTTTCACTACAATCCGGCAGCTCAGTGCAGCTGGCAAAGGCCTTTCCTCCTGGTGCAACAGAAAGCTAGTCTTCGGCACCATCCTTCCAATCCTCACCTATGGCTGCGACCTTTTTGTTATGGACTAGGCCACTCTTAAGAAATTCAACGCGTTCTGGCATGTGGTGCTCCGGTGGACAACTAATTGTTTTTTCACCACCGCCCTCGGCGCTCTGTCCCGGGAGGCCTCGCTACCACCCATTTCCTCTATCTGCAAACACCGACGTTGGTCAGCTGCCATCCGCTTGGTCTGCGCCCCTTCGGAATTCAACCCTGCCACCGCTCGGATACCCGAATCTGTGCCCACCTGGGACCAGGGTCGTTCTGCGGACGATCATCGCTTTCTCCTCCATGGCTCCTCCAAAGCCTCCACCTTACTTCATGGCTTGGCTCGGCGGTCAATTCCGCCCAGCACCTACCACTAGACTCTTTGTGTCACGTGGTTTCAGACCTTATTGAGGAAATCCCTATCCTCCCACTCGCTTCAACCGATCTCGTAGTGCTCCTGCTGTCGAGGACACCCTCCGTCACCTACCAAGCCCTCAGAGCTCCTCTGCTCCAGACACTCCTCGCTGACTGGTCAGACCTAAGTCCGCCAGTACCCCTCTCATATCCTTATAGTGCCTGCCTCACTCCCAATGCTTTTACTGCCCTTCCTCAATTCATATGTGGCCGCATTACCAGATGCGTTCGGGTGCCAGCTACCTTGCCGCGCATGTCTCCTGGAGGAACAGGGACTCCAGCACACTCTGCCCGTTCTGTGAGGAAGACGATGAATCCTTCCAACACGCGATTCTCCACTGCCCTGCTAAGGCCCACCCTCGCCTCACCCATCTCTCAGGTGTGGACGACATTGGCCCTGACGGTCCCCTTTGGCTCTCGGTTCCCCTCCTCAGAGGGTTTGCCGAGCATCTCTATGCTGCTCGCACGGGTTTGCCTCCAACCATGTTGCGCATTCGAGCCAATACTGCGACTCCTGACCCGGGTTCGGACTCAGACAGTGCTTAACACAAAACTCCCTGGCTCGGCTCCGGCTTTCTAGGTATTGCTTCTTCAAAACTCCCCTGCTCAAGTTTCTCCTCAGGGTATTTTCTATATAGTTTATGGGTTTCCCTTGTTCCTGTTTGACTGCGGCAGTGAGCAGGTAGGGCGGGGAGGTTTTTCTATTTTTGTGAGTGTTTTTCTTATTTGGTTGTAAGGAGGACTTTACTATACTTTTCTTTTGTTAGTCATCGATGGCGATGCGACAGGGTTCTGATGATCCCGCTTGAAGGGTTTGTGCAGGTGTTGTTTGAATTTTGTTATTTCCATTGTTAGTTTTTGGAATTAAGGTTTTTTATATGCCATAGCGCGAGCTGCATGCAGGATTTTGTACCTAAATGAATAATCACATGATTCAAAAAAAAAAAAAAAGAAAAAAGAAAATAGTAAAAGAACTCCATCCTCCGTGTCCTCTACACACCCGGCGATTGAAATCTTAACACCACGATATTATCACCACTTTTCCAAACTCCACCCCCCATCATGGATTCCTCCTAGGGGGTGAAGACATACCTCCTCTACTATCTTCTTCCCTTAGGTTCATCCCTTTGGGCTCTCTTTACTCTGTGTTGATGGATTTCGTCTTCTTTTGATGATGTTTCCTCTTCCTACCCCGCTTTTGCTCTGCTTCGTTTAGAGCATTAGCACGGTCGGCAACACTCTCCTCACCGCCCATGTTACAGAGGGCCGGGTACACGGTTTGCAGTAAGAGAAAACCTTTCAACAGGCTACGGTTGATTTCTCTACTCTCTTTATCTTTAAGAGGCTGCCTAGTCATGACACGAACGCGATTACCGATCGTTTCTACGGCAGAGAGTTGGGTCTACCCCTCTTTCTCCTCCTCCTCACATGGTCGGAATGGCTGGCACCCTACTGCCTCTCCACCTTTTTGGCTGGTACCCACAACTACCTGGCTGGTATCCACAACTACCTCTTTACATTCTGGAGTAGAAAGAACACGGCCCATTGGGGCTTGCCTCTGGGAGGATGGTATTGCACTATCTCCTTCTTCTTTTTGGGGTTTGCCAACACAGCGGGTTCGGTCCGCGTGGCTAAGCGCCTCCCCAGGTTTCTCTTTAGGCGGGCCTGGCAACCCTCGCGCTGATTGTGCGGGAACTTTCTCAAGTGGTCGCTGCGTTGTTTGATTTTTTGCGTTTCCTTCTATCTGGATGAATGTGCCATGGGTTTTCCTGACTCTTCCTGCTTGTTCTTGATTTGATTCCTTTCGTCTATCTTCTTAGCTAGTCAAGGGTTTCTTGTTGGGGGCGAGATGTGCGGTTGGTTCCACACCAGTGGGACTAGGGGGGTTGGCTTTTTCCCAGGGGTATTGGAGGTTTTTTTATGCCATAGCGCGAGCTGCATGCAAGATTTTGTACCTTAAACAATCATCATATGATTCAAAAAAGAAAAGAAAAAAAGAAGAAGAAAAAGCAAAAAAAGTAAAAGAACTCCATCCTCCGTCTCCTCTACACACCCGGCGATTGAAATCTCAACACCACGAGATTATCACCACTTTTCATTTCTCAACCCCCCCCTATGAGTTTGCTCTAGGGGGTGGAGTCATACCTCCTCTCCACTCCCCTTCCCTTAGGTTCACCCCTTTGGGCTTTCTTCACTCTGGGTTGATGGATTTCCTCTTCTGTGATGATGTTTCCTCTCCCTACCCCGCTTTTGCTCTGCCTCGCTTAGAGCATTTGCACGGTCGGCAAAACTCTTCTCAACGCCTATGTTACAAACGGCCGGGAACACGGTTTGCAGTAAGGGAAAACATTTCAACAGGCCACGGTCGATTTCCCTGTTCTCTGTTTCTTTGAGAGGCTGCCTAGTCAAGACACGAACGCGATTACCGATAGTTTCTACGGCACAGAGTTGGGTCTCCCCCTCTGTCTCCTCTTCTCCTCATGGTCGGATCGGCTGGCACCCTACTGCTTCTTCACCTTTTTGGCTGGTACCCACAACTACCTGGCTGGTATCCACAACTACTTCTTTACATTCTGGACTAGTGTTAGGGGGGAGCCAATCTCAAAGTTTTGCGAGAGAACTCAGACCGGTAATCTTAATTGTAGATGGAGATTGTCTAGGAAGGCTCAATGATTCAAAATAAAGGTAGATAAAGTGATAAAGATTTTTCTAGCGTAAAAACCTATATTGATAAGATCTCTTCTCCGTTGCTTGATGATGTTCAAATAGCTCGGGAGGCACCTCAATATTTATATGCCGCGTCTGAGTGGTCGCGGGCTACATCGAGTTCTCATACTAACTAAGTACCTGCTAACAAACTCCAGCTTTGTTCTAAAAGTGCGAACACCATTTGACACTGACAATTCTCTTTCCTCACTTCGACTTCCGAATCACAACACCATGAAATCATCTGATGGTGCTCTCACACATCAGTCCATTGGTTACGATCCATCTTCGTCGGCATGGAGTCTTGCTTCCATTTGCATATGCAGAATGGTCTCCATGATTGAACTAACAAAGGGGCCAGCTTTGTTATCGAACCTCTCAGCATTGCAGACATATTCTGCAACCGACATCTGCGAGGCATAAGATAGACTTGTCACGATAATCGCACCAATAGCCATTATCCCTCTATAGTCATATCTTTATCGTATGGTTCCGTCAGCATCCTACGGATGCTATTGACGTGTGTGAGTGCGGGTATGCCTGATTTCTCAAACTACCTCATCCAACAACACTATTCACTTCTGTGACTTTCATCGCGAGAGTGTGGAGTATAGAATATATTGCTTAACGATTGTCTGTAAAAACGTCCCGTTACTTAGTGACCACTTTCGCGACTCTCGTCTTTAGTGCTCAGTATCCTTATGCAACGTCGACCGATTTGGCTCGAACCACCTGCATAAGCTCGCCAAAGGCCTTCCCTCATATACCCTGCGAACGGGACCCTGTCGGACGGACGGCCGCGACGTATACAGGGTTACGAGCAGCGTTCCAATGACCATGTCCTTGGTGAGGGGACGCAACTATAGCGGCGTCTGCCGGTGTAGAGCCGTCCCAACGCTGGTGCGAGAGGGGGGTGTTGGCTTGTCCTTTTGAACTCAGAATCCTAAGGTAGGGTAACTATAGGTCTTTATCCACTAAGGGAAGGCTAAGCCTTCAGGTATGCCTAACATGAGCTCCCTCTCTCTAAGCTTCGTCCTCGAACGCTTCTACAATCTTCCTTTCATTGAACAAACGAAATCCTTTTTGAACTCCGGGTAGTAGGGTAAAAAACCTCATGCGTTTACTTGTCCACACGAGGAAAACCTTTCTTCCCTATTCAACATCTGCCCTACTCGGCATATCTGGGTTTTCCTCATGAAAACCTTCTATTAATTCCTGAGCGTTTTCTAAACTCTCAGGTGGTTCCCAGGTGTTCTCATCCTCAGAACACCCTTTCCATTTAACGAAATACCTTAGTTCGCGCATTCGCTTATTGCGACCGCGAACCTTCCTTGTATAAGAGATTATTTCACTCTTTACAATCTGTTCCACTTCCCATTCGAGATCGCCATCGATCTCTTCTGGCTCTCGTGGAGGCTGTTCTCTTCCTTCTCGGACCGAGGTTCGATAGGGTTCTAACAGCGAAACATGGAAGGTTGGATGTATCCTCCATGTAGGCGATATTTCGAGTTTGAAGCCGCGTTGTCCTTTTGCTTCCATGATTTTGAAGGGTCCATAGAGCTTGGGACTTAATTTCTTCGAGGCTCGTTTTGTACGAATATTCTTTCCATTTAACATTACCAAGTCGCCTTCTTTATAGTCCGGCTGTTGTAATGCTTTTCTGTCGCAGTATCTTCTCTTTGCCTCTCGTGTATAGTTTAACGCTTCTACCGCTCGTTTGTGAACCGCCTTCATCCAGTGGCTGTACAACTCAGCTCCTGGGTTCTGTGCTTGTCGCTCTCGCATCCATTCTGTCTGTGGATTATAACCGTAATTCGCGAAGAAGGGTGACATTCCATGTGCATTTGTTGCGGAATTGTTGTATGCGAATTCGGCTAAGGGTAACAGCTGATACCAATCGTCTTGGTCGTAGTTGACGAAATTACTTAAGTAAACTTCCAGCACTTTGTTGGTTCGTTCCGTCTGACCGTCCGTCTGGGGGTGGTATGCTGTTGACATCTTTCTTTTAATCCCTAGCAACTTGCATAGGGATTCTCAAAATTCTCCTGAGAATTTTGCATCCATGTCGGATATGATTTCCATGGGTAGACCGTGAAGTTTCCAAACTTCTCGTAGGAAAACCTTTGCGATGTCCTTTGCGGTCGCATTTGTCGGGAGACCGATAAAGTGTGCCATCTTTGTGAATCGGTCGACTACTACCATGATTTGAGTGTAGCCTTGTGATTTCGGTAGTTGGGTAATGAAATCTGTTGAGATAGAGTTCCATGCTGCGTATGGTGTTTCGAGAGGTTGAAGTAATCCCCATCGTGCATGTCGTGGAGATTTATTGTGTTGGCACTCATCGCATGACCGAACGTAATCGTTTATCCATTCGGTGAGTCCTTTCCAATAAAAATCTCTCGTGATTATCTCTATTGTCTTTTCCATCCCAAAATGTCCTACTACCTTCGAGTCGGGGCATCCTTTTGCAATCTTTGTTTTTAGAGCATCGTTCGCAGGTATGTATAGCTGATTTTTGAAGTAGGGGAACCCGTCCCTGTATTGCCAACTTGTAGGCAATTCTTTGCCACGGGTTATTAGGTCTTTTAGCGTTGCTTCTCTGCTCAACCATGCGAGATCACGGTTAGACACTCCTCGGACTTCTTCCAAGAGTTCTAACTCGTACTCCTCTAGTAGAGCGTTGAATATCATAGCACTTGATACCATGACTTCTTCCTGGAGGAGTCATGGGTTTCGTCCGATCTCGTTTTCGCCAAATAATCTGTTTTCCCTGCTGTCTGCATATAGCTGACACATGATTGGTTGTACCTGTTCCACCCCAATGGTTCGCTTCGGCGATAGGTCTGTGCTCCCAAATCCTTTGTTTCCCCGATCGGTTATCTGTAGGCGATCTACCTCCATCATTCCAGACATGTCTATTTTTTCGATGATCATTTGTGCAATCCGGTCCCCTTCCTGAACCTGATAACTCATTTTGCCATGATTCATCATAATTACTTTGACTTCTCCTGTATAGTTGGCATCTATCACCCCTCTGCCGATTCCTATACTCTTTTTATATGCTAAGCCGCTTCGTAGGGCTATTCTAGCATAAGTCCCTTGAGGTATTCCTATCGCGATCCACGTCCCGACTAACTTCTGTCCCTGGGCCGGGATTAGGACATCCTCCAGAGCGTATAAGTCATGTCCCGCTGAGAATCTGGAGCCTCGTGTTGGCAACGTAGCCTTGGATGCCATCTTCATTACTTAAATGGCTGCGGCTTGTTGTACCAACATCTGTTTTGTCAATTTTTCTTGAACCGGTTCGTCTTGTACAAAACTTATTGAGAAATGTTCTGGTTTTAAGATTGCCAGTTCGGTATGCTCAGCTCCCTCCTCAGGACGATACTCCGGTCGTCTGCTTAATGCGTCCGGTTTACCGCTTCGCGATCCTAGTCGATAGATAATCTTGAAATTAAACGATGCAAGCTGTTGGCCCAACAAATTTGTCTTTGATTCCACTTTTTTGTCGTCAAAAAGTGTTGCAAATTCTGGTGATCGGTATAAACCGTAATCGGCTTATCCGCACCGTATAAGTAGTGTTTCCATTCCATGAATGCTTCTAATATGGCTAGGAGTTCCTTATCGTGAATCTCATAGTTGCGTTCAGCTGAGTTCAGCTTTCGGGAATGGAATGCCAGTGGGTGGAGTCTTTTATCCTGGAATTGGGATAAAATTGCCCCAAGTGCGAAGTTGCTTGCGTCAGTTTCGATTACCGTTTCCCGTTCCGGGTAGAAATGCGCCAGGATTGGCGCCTTTGTAAACTGCTGTTCGAGCTTTTCAAATGCTATGTTCTGCTCTCGTCCCCAGCTGAACTTTTGCTTGTCTCCTTTCAGTGTTTCTGTTATTGGCTTGCATATCTTCGAGAGGTTTTCTATGAACCTTCGATAGAAGTTTGCAAAGCCAAGAAAAGTTTGAACTTCCTTGACCGACCTAGGTGCCTTCCATTTCCTTATGGAGTCCACCTTCCTCGTGCTCATTGTTACCCCATCTGTCGCCACAATATATGCTAAAAATTCAACAGCCTTCATATGAAACTCGGACTTCTTAATCGACACTGCCAATTGGTGTTCCATCAACCGCGAGAGTACTTTCTTGACCATTGCAACATGTTCCGCATGCGTTTTGGAGTAGATGAGGATGTCATCTAGGTACACCACTACCCCTTGGTCGAGAAACTCGCGTAATATTTTATTCATCATTCGTTGGAAAGTTGCAGGAGCATTGACTAGTCCAAACGGCATGACCTTATATTCGTATTTTCCGTATCGAGTTCTGAACGCTGTTTTCGTTCATCTCCTTTCTTAATCCTAATCAGGTAATAGCCATCCTTGAGGTCCAGCTTCGTGAATATGGTGGCACCTGCAACTCGATCTCATAATTCGCTCATCAAAGGGAGCAGATATTTATCGAGAATTGTCAATTTGTTGAGTTGTCGTTAGTCCACACATAATCGTAAGCGACCCTCGGGCTTTGGTACAAACAAGATTGGCGCCCCAGCTGGTGACTGGCTATGCGTAATCTTGCCTTGTGCCAACATCTCATCCAAATAGGTTTTTAGGGTGTTTAATTGGTATTGTGACATAGGGTAGACGGGTCCCCAAGGAGGTTCTGATCCTTCCTTCAGGTCAATCGCATGATCGAACGTTTATCTTGGGGGCATTTTTTCCGACGCTTCTGGTCGAAACAAATGCTTAAACTGAGCATATTCCCGTGGTAAGGTTTCCAACTCTACGGGATCCTTTTCTTCTATCTTTCCTATTCTTCCCACATACTGAGCCTTTGGATGGAATGCGACTGTCTCGTCATACTCAAACAGATCCTTCACGGCCTCATTTTCGACATAGTCGCGGCATGTCATCTGTCCAAAACTCCATTTTTTCGGTTCGTCCAGATATGATAAGTGGTGCTCATGGTACCACCATCCAAAGGGGAAAATAAGATCAAAGCGTCCTGTGGGTGCTATTTCGGCGGAGATGAGAGACCTAGGCCCTTTCCCGATTTCTAGCGTGATGGGGCGGGTATATTTTTGACCGCCTGATGAACTTGAAAGTCCATCGAATCCCACTATTCCTATAGGTTTATTTCGAATTTTATAAGGGATGTCGATTCGTTCGACTAATTTTTCACTTAATAGGAAGCAACTGGCACCTGAGTCCAGTAAAACATGAATGCACGTGCGTTTGCCCTCAACATCTAATTGGGCAGGTCTTTGGGGACATGAATAATGTTTTGGAGAACTCGGTATTGGCCTCTGAGGGCTATCTGGTTCTTCGTTTTTTCTCTTAAAATGCATTGTCTCGTTGACGGTGGTTGTTTATTACCGCGTCTGCGCAGTTTGGTCCAGAGAGGACTCCTCAGATAAACTTTCTGAATTAGTATTTCAGGCAGCCCACTACCAGCGGTCTTTACCTCCTGCCGAGGAGTTCCCAAATACTAGGCATTACCGTCTCGCACAATGACTCCACCTTCCAACTAGGCCTGCGCAGTCCGTATCGTTGACTTATTTCGTGGATCATTGGCGACTGATCGGGAATGGTACCTTCGTCTATACCATGTGGTTTTAACCGAGAAACCTGTTGGACCTTGGATAGCGTATAGGCTTAAGATAAGCGTGCCCTAGTCACTAAAGCCACAGCTTGGGTAATTATCCTCGCCCAAGCTCTTCCTCAATGTATTCGGAACCCTTTTGCTAGAAGGGCACCTGTCTCGGTCTCAGGGATAGTTTAAACTAGATAGTGAGTCTGAATACCCGATGTATCCTAGCTTTTCACTTCCGGTGTCTTTTATCTAACCCCTACTGTGCAGCGTCCGTTTTCGCTAGGTTTCGGTAGTTTTGGGCCATCTTGTCCCTTAGATCGAGGTAGAATAGTCTCGTCTCTATTGGCTGGCTTCCAGGCATGCAAAGTTGGAAGTTAAATCACGCTTTTTTGCACCCTTCCTGGCCCTCAACGTCTCTCGATCGTTCCTCGACCCGTGCCCTGGTTTCTTCCCTTGTCCAGTTTCAGTCCTCTTAACACGATCGAACTCAACTACCAACAACCATGAACTATTACATTGGTCTGTGTCGTCTCGGTGCCTGGCTGGACTCTCTTCCTGCTTCTTATGACCTGGTTCCCCTTCTTCCGATTTGTCTAATGGTCGTTTCTCCGAGGTACACCGACCAAAAGGTTCATTCGATATAGACTCTTTGTTCTGGGACCTCAATCACAAGGTGCGCGCCGTGTTGTTCTTTTTTGAGTTTCAATTCCCGGAGTTACGCCCGGACTACCCATCTGCCATCGCCGGTGGTGCCTGAGAACATTCATAATTCTTTGCCGTCGTCCATGCACCATGCAACCGGACGGTTTATCCTGTTCACTGATCGTGAACTTTCTCCCTGGCTTCGTTCAGCCACGACAGCTACTCTTTTTCTCTGGGTTTGAGGTTGTTCGCCTTTTCGTTTATTTGATTCATACCGTTTGGTACCAAATGTCGTGACAGATTGCTCTTTCCGACAATGTCTCCAGAAGTTGGTAGTCATTCCACATCGTGTACATGCCTTGTTGTTCCTTCGTCGGTCTCTGACATCTTTGGGGATGGTATCATGAGCTTTATCCCAATCTGTGTGTACTACCTCCTTTTTGTTGGTAGCTGTCTTTTCCTTGGACCAAGTTTTCGTACGGGGTACCTTAGGCTTTCCCTTATAGGCGGCCCGTTTTTCCACGGTATACCTTTTGGGAGGTCATGGATTGCCTTTTGTCGAAGCTCGGTCTGCTATTTTTCGACTTATCGATGTCCCCGAGGATTCGCCTTTTCCGTGTCTTAGGCGTTTGTCTTCCTTGTGATTCTCATGTTGAATCATGGCATTTTTGAAACCTGCCAGCCATAATTCGTCGTTGGGATAGGTTTCGAATGATAGTCTTAATAGTCCGGCTTCCGGCATCTGCGCTTTAAGCATGTCTCTCCATGCTACCCCTTGGAGTCCAACTTTAATGTTGTGGTTCTCCATTCGCAAAAGGAATTGTCATATGTCCCCATTATACCTCTCAAGTTTCATTAACTTATGGGTTCTTTCTGCCTCGTGTATAGGCGCAAATCGTTCCGTTACTTTTGGTTCAAACATGAACCATTTTTCGTAACCGATTTCCTTCGTATATCCCAATGCCCCCGACATTTTTTTCCGATAGGTATCTGTGAAACGAGCTACATCGTCTCCTTCCATTCGTCCCATGGCATATTTAGTTCGATCGATCTCCATGGTCCATTGGTGGCTGTTCCGTTCAAAATAGTCTTGAACTGCCATTAACCATATTCGAATATCCTGATGGGGCTTGTTTTTGAATACCCGCGGAGGGTGGGAGGGTCGTTTGGTATGTAGCAATCGTTCTCGAGCGACAGCTTTTGCCATGACGTCTACGACGTCCTCTTCCTTGTCTTCTCCCTTGGGAACTTGTCTCTCCCGTCCTTTCCCCTTTTCTTTGTGACTCGCATCAGCAAAAAAACGATTTGCGTCCGCCCTATGCGTCCTGTGCGCCCTGACTGTCCGCTGGACGTTTTTTCTCATCCCATGCGCCTGGTGCCTCCCAACGCCCATATCCCCCCTCGCATGCACCCATCACGCTTGTTGCTGCCGCCCTGCGTCCTGACACCCCCCTTATTCTTCCCCTCTTCTACTGCTCTCGTCTGATGGCATCCGGCGAACCCATCCCCAATTCGCAGCACCCGGACCACCTGCCCCCTACCTTCTCCCTCTGGCGACCTAAATCCGCCCCGTGGCATCTGAGATCGTCCGGCTCCTTTCGACGCGGATGCCCTCGAGCCACTTTTATCTTTTCCTACCGGCGCACCACTCATAGAGGTATGACGATCGTCATTCTATTTCTTTTCACTACCGTAGTATTATCTACTAGTACAAATTGCATATAGAACAGTTCAATATATTTCATTAAATGTCCGCAGATTCACTCTATAGAGCAATTCACTACACTACTACTCGCGCGGCCGAATTGAAGCCAGACCCTTAAGGTGGTATCACCGAAATGAAGGCTCAGAAGGTTGGGAAGGTGTCAGGCGGAGGAAGGTAGAACGTCCGGAGGAAGGGTAGAACATCCGGCGGACGAAATGGGTATGGAGGAGAAACAGACGGGAGAACGTCCGCCGTATGAGGGAGGATACACAAAGGGGGTCCGGCGGAGGAATCAGGATGCGGAGGGTCTGCCTTTACTTCGGCCGCGGACCAATCCTCAAAGGTCCACCAATTAACCAAGTTATACTGATGCGGCCGAATAGGCAATCCTGTAGAATAACTTAATATATCTCCTTAAACGTCCGCAGATCTATCCTGTGATTCACTATCCATTGCCTCTCCCCGTTGGTAATTACATACGCCTGCCCGGTCACTGCCCCTACACCGACTATTCGCATATCTCGACCATTGGGCCGCTTGCTGACTCGTATATGTCCGCTTCTGCGGTGAAATCTACCAGTGCCGACGGGATCGAGTATGCGTACCAAGCCAGGCGATGGACATCTCCGGCCCCGCTCAGGACGTTTCTTATCTTAAAGAGTGCTAACAATCGTGCTACTACCTGCCCTCGCAGATCCCCATAACTTTCCTCTCCGCCAGCCTGGAATCATATCCAATCATTTCTAGGATCGCCGTTGCGGAAGGCCTTTGTTCCTGTGCAGCAGGCGCGGTGGATCTGGAAAACGTCAGCTTCCTGAAAGTCTGAAACCGGAATTTCAAGGTGCGTAAATTGCTCTACGGGAAGTGATCCCAATTCCGTGCGGTCAGAAGGCAGCCGCTGGTCGTCCACTATTGTCTGCCTGATAAAACGTAGCATCTCCTCAATCCTGTCGGAATAATCGATGTTGAGGGCTCTGCATAGCTCGGTCAGAGTGCCGATGTTCTCCATCATGCGGCCTTTGAGAACTCGCCGAGGCGCACTCCGGCTTGAGGCCGGTGCCTCCATCCCGCCAT
>Ga0307509_10002159_pt1 | contig 32334 bp, 14 predicted proteins | sample 10_EM_MG_FD_202245 | JGI IMG/M metagenome (GOLD analysis project Ga0307509, IMG submission 202245) | Populus trichocarpa ectomycorrhiza microbial communities from riparian zone in the Pacific Northwest, United States - 10_EM | ecosystem: Host-associated > Plants > Roots > Unclassified | place...
AGAAGCCATCAAGGGGGAGGAGAGGGGGTGGTGGTGGAATCCCACGATGATTTCCCTGGTGTTGAGATTTCAATCGCCGGAGGTGTAGGGGAGATGGTTCGTGCTAACTACTGTGACCGAGTCTCCTCCTTATATAGACTCTTCACGCGAACAACCCTAACCCTGGTGACTCTTAACTCGAGTCATGCGGTCCTATGACTCATAATGAGTCATGCCCGAAATCCATCAGATGACTGCTATTAGTCACTGCGCAACATACTGTAATCCAATCATAAAACATAAAACATGTCAGGTGCGCACAGCGCGTCACCTGCGTGGCACACGTGACTCATAATCTGAGTCACCAGCGAAAGTCATTATATCATTATGACTCACAATCGTGAGTCATAGAAACATTAACTAATCATAACATAACGATGACACGCAAGTGCGAGTCATGTGAGAACTATGAGTCAACTGACTGCATAGTGTCAAACATAAACATACCTTATGACTAATAACTATTAGTCATGTGAAATCTATCTTGCTTAGTCACGAGTTGTGACAGCCAGGAGGGGGATCTCTCTTTACTGCTTCCCTTAAGATTGTCTTCTCGGTACTTGAACTTGTAGTACCAACAACACTTTCTCTGATATTTCCAGTAGGAAACATGCTAAGCAGAGTTGTTGATGAAATATAGGACTCAGAAGAACCTGAAGTGGTGGAGAAAGTATAGCATACTTGATATCTCGAAACAGGATCAGAGTTGCATATGTTAGGAGGAAACCCAGGACCAGGGCCCGCATCCTGCATCAGGATAGGATAGGGCAAATGGGGTATATGCTTGATCAGTGGGAATGGGGAATCACTTCTCAGCTTTTCTTGCTGCATTTCAATGAAATTGTTAACTGATTTAATTAACACAAAAAGTGCTGATTTCACGATAGAAATTCTTACCCGAGCCAGAGATCATCTTCTATGATCACCTTGCTTGGAGAACATAGGGCCCGAGCTGGTATTATCAGCCGTCATTTTTGGTCTGCAGCGTTGGGGGTATAGTTGCTACACTCTGCAGATTTCCGTTGTCTGGTGGGAATAATCCTGCTTGCCAAGACATTCAAGTGCGCTCAATGAAACCTGCAAAACCTCACTTTTTTGCCATCTTGCACTTGGGTTGCAACTCTCTCCTCTAGAGTGGGTGCTGCCGGTTCAAAACCTCGATATTGGTGGGATCATATTGTCAGTGGACAAAATTAACCGCCGATCAGAGATCGATGGCAACCCCCCCGTTATCACCCTGCACTTTCAACACCATTTAAAGAACTTTATCTAGCTCAAATATTAATTGCTACTATGTATTCTACCTTACGCTATTTTTTTCTTCTTGGTTTTAGTAATTGCGGTCTTGTTGTTGTCATAACTTAAGTTTTTCCCTCTTGGTTGATCCGCAGTTAATTTTGTCCACGCACCATACTTGTAATTAGCCGAGGGGGGAAATATGAGCGCGGCCTGTAGATACAGCTGTCACGTGGGGCTGATGGGAAAAGTTTGGTCAGCCTCATGGTTGCTGTTCGCCTAGACAAGGTTCCTGACTTTTACAATAATGTCCAGTGGCGCAAAACCTACTGACTCGGCCTTGTCAAACATCCCAATCCCTCGCACTGAGAGGACGAAACAAGCCGGAGAAAAGGTTCCCCGGTTAAAGCAGATAAATCACTCTGCTTAGATCGGGATCGGTTCAGGGCAAGAGCAAAAGGTAAAGGAAATAAAATGAAGTAACCGGTATGAGCAAACACCGCTCACGGTAGCAGTACTCTTAAGTCTAGAGATAAGATCGAGGAAGGTCACTGTAGAACAAAAGAAAAAACCTAAGGTTCACAATATCGAAAGTCCTCATTCACGGAGGTTGTTCTTGTTGTTGTCTTCGTCTCACTAGCTAGCTATTTGACTACAGGTCTATATATATACGTGTCTCCCCGCTCAGCTCTCATGGCCACGGCCCGGTTTCCCTACTAACTATGCCCATAAACCCGTAGACCTCAAATAAAAATAATATAAACATGTAAAAAAAGAAAAGTGCCAGCAATTCATCGTGAAGCCCCCACACTACCCAACAAACCCTCCGCCACCGGGCTAGTGTCCAGATATGCTAATACGCAGTGCAGCAGCCGGGACACCACTCCTATGACCTCAGCGACATGATGATGTAAACGAAGATTTGCCGATATATGGCTACATATCAAATTCGTGGAACGGTTGCAACGCAAGCGATTACATTCCCACCGTGCTTTTATCTTGCGTATTATTCCTAGTAGGCAAAAAGAGGAGGGAAAAAAAGGAAGTCATATTTGAAAAGACTAAAAAACAATGTGTGAGAAAGTCAAAAGGACATTTAAAGCATCACAGGATGTTTAGTAGCAATTCTGAATTCTTAAATTCACATACAAATAAAATCTGTCGTTGAGCTGAATCTGCTGTTGAGCTGAAGGGCACGTCCTCCAGGACGTCCCCTAGGTTACGAGCAAGCGAGCAATCGGGGTTGTGGCAGAGGCACAACCTTGGCACGGTTACAGTCAAATTAAAAAGTGTTAGGGAAGTATCGGCCATTACCGCATGGGGCTCCAGAAGATCGCGCGGCGGGTATCGATATCTTGAACTTATGAATTACATTAGGCCCACCGCCGGTTCTCCTTACCGATGGTAACAACTCTTGTGCCATAACATACCTGGTAAATAACCAAACATTTGGCCTCCCAACTTTCTACAACTCCATATTCCAATCCCTCCCCCTCTCTCCCAAACCCCGTTATACCTTTACCACAACAAAAGCCCATTATTCCGCGAGATGGATGGTATGATACTAATTAGTATTTGGTATTTATTTTATTTTTATATATCTCTGTTCGGGTTTTGGCAGTCGGTTGTTCAGAAGTAGGGTATTCGAAAGGTGTGCCTGTTGCATCTGGAGGTTCGGTTATTTATGCAATCGTACAATCCAAGACAGGAGACAGGGGGTGTTTGTAGTTGTATCCAAGGATACGTACTACCAGTATTAATTGTTTCCGATTTGGCACACTAGGGATCGCCCGAACACTAGACATTGATCATTCTGTTGGGTTGCTCGCGCCAGTCTTAGATTGTTGTCCCATACAAAATTTCGGCGATGTTCAATAGACCAAACAGAAACCTAGGTGATACCAGAAGCGAAGCTGGCCTAGAATGAAAATCTGCAGCTACATACACATTGGAAATTGTTTCTGAACCCTAGTTCATGATTTCCACCCGAAGACCGGCGCTCGTTGCCTCCGGGTTGAGATCGTCATCCAATATCTTCTCAAAATATCTCGTAATGTCTTGTCTAGTTCCCTTCATCCGGAGAAACCACACGGCTCTAGGAAAATATTTCTCAATCTCGACACCGATATACCATCTACTAGGAAAGAAAAAGCGGACCCCCAGATATAGCTGGGAAATTTTATCCATGAGCGCGGATTTTGTGCACAAAATGCTTCTCCAGAAGCTCACCCATGGAGTCAAAGCAGATAAAATTCCTATCCAAAGGAACATCCCTAGACTTTAGGAACCCCAGTGCCTCACACACCGCGAGGCACAGACCTCCAAAGTAACGCTTTGCCTTCAGAGATGCTCCATGGGTCTCGTGGGGCTGAGTAGCCCCTAACCCGAAAACAACTAATCCAGCGGTGGCATCCAACACATTCTCGGGAGCTTGCATCTTTTTGCTCTAAAATTGGAAGTAGATACCCCCAAGTGTAATTTTCTGATCTATATCCTGATGGCATAATTTATCAATCCCCAGGGAATTAATTCTGTTAGACAGCCGTTGTTTATACTATGTACATAGACTACTGCAGTGCACTCCCACCTGGGATCTATTTCCCGGCTCCCAGAGCCCCGAAGCAGAAGCGAGTAGTCATGCTAGAACCATCCTCATCATCACGCTACCGACAGTTGATGAAATCATCGCTTGGGGTTCGCAAAATTCAATCACCTGAAGCATCCCCGGGCCGTGTGCGCAGATCGTAGTAGCGTAGGCGAGGTTCTAGTGGAAACAGCCAGTCTAGGATCCGAGCCTTTCCTCTGCATATAAGGTGTTGTAGTTCGCGTTGTAGCTGTCTGTGACATTGAAACTGCTTTTTGTGTCCTCCTTTCTATAACTCCCTGGGCCAGTTGCGGCGGATACGTGACAAAAGTTGGATACAAATCTTGTTTGAATGTATCGTGCTTGTTGCCTGATGTTTAAACGTCAAGTAATTACGAGAACCAATCCTGTTCCACAAGCATACTCCCATCAACAAGGATTCAACAATTTGCTATAGGCAAAAATTGATTTGATGAATCCTACAGTGTTATACTCACGAGAAATTTCAACCATCACCACTAAACGAGGCCGGAATACCTCATGATAATGTTTCGCAATATCCCAGCTCCCACAACCGTCTGACAAAGAATGGCGAGCTAAATGGGCGAAAATGACCAAGCTTATTTTCTTTCTATATCGCAGCAATAGCCATATCTGTACGCGTATGCACCAAGGGAGGGCGTGCAAGCCGTGGGAACCTTTTTCCAAGTTTTTGCTCTTCCTTCTTGTCCTTTCCTTGCCTCAAGTCCTTCCTCCGGTCTTCGACTCTCTTTAAGTCCCTCCTTTCCCAACACCCCACGCAATAAATTAGGAAACTTCTTCACTACTTAATACAAACTTTGTGTCTTCACTTGAGCAGTCCCACCCCGCTGCATAAAACCCTTACTGCAGGTCATTACCTCCCTGTAGGCCATTTTCGACAAGTAGTCCCGGCAGCAGACGGGCTAACGAGTGACAACTCATGAACAGACAGCCTGCTAAAGGACCTGGGGGGAGTGGTCAGGCAGGGGTGGAGTGCGACTAACGGAACAAGGGGGTGGAAAAGGCCGGACGGGCGCAATTTAATCCTCTTCACAACCCTCAGCGACCACGGCTGCTGCTCTTCTACGACTTGCCCGCAAAAGCCCAGTTACACTGATGATCTTTCCAGATTTTGTATATGAACTTTCTCCAGTGCGGTTGCAAGCGGAAGTTACCATAAACTCACCAAACACGGTTAGCCTAACTAGCATTATACTGTATATAGAAACTCCCTTATATCTCAATTGGTAGGTAAGAAAAGGTGAAGTTTATCTAGCCGGTGAGAAACATCAACCCGGATGTTTTAATACACCATTAACTCCCGGTATCATAAATGGTAATACCTTATATCTAAATTGATTCCTCCTCAATACCGCCACCCGACATACAACCCTCCTCCTACCTTTATTGTATTACTGAAGCCTAATCTCTAAGTCCCTTGCTTAAATATTTCCTAATCTATCCCTGCCGCCTATCTAAAGCTTGCTTATTACCAGAAACTTAAGAAGTGCCGCTGTTTGCCGCGGGGGGGCTTCTACGGAAACGGACACCATCAGTTAGGTATCGGCAGTATAAGAGACGATTGTGTAGCCTCTATTTAGATTCAAGAAACCTCAGCCATAGGGGTGGGATACATCGCGGCTCGGTGCAAAACATCATGCAGTCGCTACAATATTCTAGGCATTAATCCTCTCGAACTTGCATGGTGGATTATATCACAGAAGATGCGAGAGAAATGGGGGGCTAGTATGAAATCGTGATTCTCTTATACAACATATACAGTGGGTCTGTTTGGTGTCACGGTAACCACCCACCTATACGGAGAATCATGAGAGAGTAAAAGTATATAGAACAAAGGGGAGAAAAACACCAAGGTAGAAGAATAGTAAATATACTCAAGAAGTGAAGGAAAAAAATTCGGTTCTAATTTATATCAACCCCTCTCCAGGAATTACAAGTGAACGCCAAGTTATATATGGTTAATTGTGAAAACATGTGGTAACGAGAAATTAGTCGCAAAGTTGGAAATATCCTACTTCCGAAGAGAAGCATCATGAGCTCAATAAATACTCAGCACCAAAAATGAAGGGATGGTATGCGGGCTAATATATACAGCCCCCGCGCAGGCCATGCAATCCCTGCTTCTCAACTAGAGTAAGAACCTGGCAAGCCAGTTAGGAAGGACTGCTAACTAACTACCAACAGGGAACAGAAGATTCGGGCTCAGCCGTATTGCTTCGTCCCCTGTTCAGGACTAACGATAATTAGATAGCAGCGTCAAGGCTCCCCATCGCGCATAGGAGCGTGGTGTGCGGCCAGAATTATCCCGCGATTCGGGATTGACCTCTTCGCGTTTCAGGAGAAGCTTGACTATCAGCTCCCCGCGATGACTGGCGGCGGCGTGGGAGAGCGGTGTTCGACCAAAATTATCTCGCGATTCAGGATTCACCTCTTCCCTTTCCAGGAGCAGCTTAACTACCTCCTCATCTACCGCGTGGGAGAGGGGTGTTCTGCCGTTATCATCTCGCGATTCGGGATTGACCTCTTCGCGTTTCAGGAGAAGCTTGACTATCCGCTCCCCGCGATAGTTAGCGGCGGCGTAGGAGAGCGGTGTTCGGCCAGAATTATCTCGCGATTCGGGATTAACATTTAGCCGTTCTAGAAGAAGCTTGATTGCCCAGTCGCCCCCCTCTGTCTCGGCCGCGTGCGAGAGAGGTGTTCGGCCTGAATTATCTCGCGATTCGGGATTAACGTCCTCCCGTTCTAGAAGAAGTGTGGCTGCCTCCTGACCCCAACTGCTGCAGGCCGCGTGGGAGAGCGGTGTTCGGCCATTATTATCTCGCGATTCGGGATTAACATCTTTCCGTGCGAGAAGAAGCTTGACTACTCCCTCGCCCCAGAAGGCCCGGGCCGCGTCAGAGAGCGGTGTTCCGCCAGGATTATCTTGCGATTCGGGATTAACATTTTGCCGTTCTAAATGAAGCTTGTATGCCCCACGCCAATGGCTGCCGGCCGCGTGGGAGAGCGGTGTTCGGCCAGAATTATCTCGCGATTCGGGATTAACGTCTTCCCGTTCTAGAAGAAGCGTGACTGCCTCCTTCCCCCAATAGCTTCCGGCCGCGTGGGAGAACGGGGTTCGGCCAGAATTGTCTCGCGATTCGGGATTAACATTTTGCCATTCTAGAAGAAGCTTGATTGCCCCCTCGGCCGCCTCTCCCTCGGCCGCGTGCGAGAGCGGTGTTCGGCCGTCATTATCTCGCGATTCGGGATTGACCGCCGCCCACTCTAGAAGCAGCTTGATTGTACCTTCTCTCCCAGATCCGGCCGCATGGGAGAGCGGTGTTCGACCAAGAACGTCTCGTGATTCAGTATCGACCTCTGCGCGCTCGAGAAGTAGCTTTGCTACTCCCTCATTTCCATACTTAGCGGCCCAAGAGAAGGGTGTTTGCCCATCTTTAGTGTCTCCCGTGTCGAGACTGGCCCGTGTCTTTTCTAAGAGTAACCTTATAATGCCTTCATGCCCATTTATAGAAGCCCATATCAACGGTGTGCGGCCCCAGGGATCGGCCCCATCAACATCCCAGTCTCTCATATCCAATAAAGCCTCCGCAATCTTAACAACACCCAGATATGCCACGCAGTGTAGCCCCGTAAATCCCGTAAATCCCGTTCGGGACCACGCCAGCTGCCACAGTGAATGACGTAAAAGAAGGCTTGCTGATACATGGCTATCAAATCCATCCAGGAGTTGGAGCGCAAGTGATTTCACGCCGTCCGTGGTTTCGTGTCGTGCATAGTGTCCCCAGTAGTAGGAAGCGTGGCAGAGGAAGGGATATTTATGTGGAGCGGAGTCTGGAATAGGTGGAAGTTTTCTAATGCAATCGAAGTTAAGATATGTGAGGCAAATCTCAGCCATTACCGCGTAGGGGTTCTGAAAAATCTCGGGGGAGCCATTGAGATATTCTTGAAGCGAGAAGTGCACTAAGCGGACTTTGGATTCTTCCCCATCAAGTGTAACAAGTCCGAGACAAGAGGCTAGTAGTGTTTGCATAGAAGGGATACTATCAAGATTAGGATTAGCAGACCCTATTTGTACGCCTAGGGCGTGGCATAGCTCGCCCGGGCTCATTGGCGTCTTTGATCGCGAGATCCACATTAAAGCCGCCATTCCGAATTTTGACTTGCCCACGCTTTGGCCCTTAATTCTGTCCAACGTCACACCATAGACATCGTTCAACCCTCGACCACTGGTCATCCTTTTGAGCTGTTCACGCCTGTCGTGGATTGTTGTCTGATCCAATATTGCCGCGATCTTCAATGAAACAAGGAGAAACCTAGGTGCGATTATTAGCGAACCTTCTAGCCTAGAACGGAAAGTCGCAGCTGCATACACATCGGAAATTGTTCCCGAAACCTGGTTCATGATTTCCGCTCGAAGGCCGGCGTTCATTGCCTCAGGGTTGGGATCGTAATCCAACATCATCTCAACATATCTCATAATGTCTTGCCTCGTTCCATTCATCTGGAGAAACCACGCATCTCCGGGAAAATATTTCTTAATCTCGACTCCGATATGCGGTCTACCTGTAAAGAGGATGCGGACCGCCGGACACGACTGGGAAATATCATGCAATGAGCTTAGAAGGGTGGGTAGATGCTTTACTAGGAGCTCATCCAATGCGTCTATACAGATAAAAGTCCGATCTAACGGTGCAAGGGCGGCCTTTAGGAGCGAAAGAGCTTCAGGCACCCGGAGACCCCGACCTCCAATCTGACCCTTTGCTTTCCGAAACGCCACATCGATCTCGTCGGGGATTGCCCCCAATCCACGCACAATTTGCTTAATAAGTGCACCCAACACGTTCTCAGGGGTTTGCATCTTTTGTGTCTGGAAGTCACAATAAAAGCATGTGACCGCGATTTTCTGATCCACGGCTCGGTCGCATAGCTCATCAACCACTAGGGAACTGATTCCCTCTGTCAGAAATTGATCATGCTTATTGGCGGGTTAAAGATGTGCCCTCCTACCTAAGATATGTTTTCCCGGCCCCCGGAGCACCAGAGCCAAAGAGAGTGGTCATGCTAGACCCATCCTCGCCATAACGCCAGTGGATAAAAGCTTCCGTTTGTAAAAACCAATCCCCCAAACCATCTAGCCGGTGGGTGCGCACATCCTGATGCCGTAGGCGAGGTTCTAGCGGCGATAGCCACTCTAGGATCTGGCGACTTTCATCCACATATGTGGTGTTGTAGTTGGTATTGTAGCTACCTGTCACGTTGAAACTGTTGTTGTGGCCTGTGCCAGTAGTGGCGGGGGTGAAGTGGGTCGATGGATTCATGTTGCTTCGTATAGAATGAGGTAGAGAGGTAGCGAAGGTCAATGGGCGGGCGGGAGTAATGAAAAACTATCCCAGACTTGAAGTTCGTGGAAAGCGGGGTCGAACCACACCCCATCCACTGTCCGTCAGGCGCGATGATAGGTAGAAACGGTCCAATGAATTATTCATTGTTACACACACGGAAACCTTTGATAAGCACCCCCTCCCCCAACCGATGTTTGCATACTCGTACTTGTCCGTACACCTATTAGTCAGAATAGGGCGTCTCCCGCAACCGCTGACCACGGAATTCCAAACAATACCGGTCGTGATGCAAAGAACCCCACGCTTTCTGAGTGATAGCGGCCACTTCAGTCTTCTGCTTCCCATACCGGTACCCTTTTCATTTCTAATCAAGTTGCTCGGTAGGCACTTTTTTCTTCGCTCTGGCATAACCTTTGTATCACCTTCATTTCATTATAAGCAGAGTGGAGATTCTCTATCCCTTGGGTGATGTGAAATAGTAAAATTCGGTCCCGCGACGATAATTTTGTGATTGATCGATATTACTCGGGAGATAATTTAAGTTGATTCCAAGTGCCGAGTTATCTTTAGCCTTAAAACAACTGAAAAACACTATTTCGTAACCAAGGGCTGCTAGCGGCGGCCCAACCTGTGGCCTAACAATAGGGTGCTGGAAGCGGATTTTACTCATCATGTCATGCCTGTAAGTATTTTTATTTTATTTTTCGAAAATAATAAAGGGGGCCGAGCTTGACGTGCATGAGAACTATGAGATATGAGTGGTGCTTGGCCCTTCAAGAACGCCATCCGTCTGCCATGGTGTACCCTATTCAAAATGCCATCGCGAGCGCCCGACATCGCAAGCCATCCACCCAAATACTAGCCACTATTTAAATCCGGACTGAGGCTCGGCCAATCACATTGCCTAAACTTGCCGATGGCTCGCTATTCCGGCGCTCGCTATGGTGTGGAATACCGGCACGCTCGCCTGGTTGCATCAAGCTTTCGAAGTCAACCACTCAAATACTGGAGTTCTCATCCCGGCACAATTCGTTAATAGAAAAAAAAAATGAGGGTGTGATACTATATTTCACACTACCCAAGGGATAACAGCTGAGTACTCGAGTACTCGAGTACTGTCCTTGCCTTTGACTCTCTGTCAATGGCAGCGCCAGTACGGAAACCGTTTTTCCAACAACTTGTATTTTCCAATAGCCGAGTGATCCCACCAGTCCCCGCTAAGCCGCAGCACACGAGGCGGAATCCATGAGACAAATGTTGACAAACTCGGGATTCGTCCCCTCCCCGGCAGCCGAACATGGCCTTAGCCTTTTGTTCCGGTAAATTCACCTTTCGATTGTAGGTCCATAGCCCCACACCCTACCCTAGATGATGTCTCGTATTTCCTACATGTGGGGAAGATCAAATGGTGGGTATGAATACCACAGCGACGATCTAAATTAGACATCATCAATACCGTACAATACTAGAAGATTTCCTAATATTAATGACCAGCTACGGAGGCCTATAGTGACCAATCGCCACCAAACTGAAAATACAAAAAACATAGCAACAAAAACCTAAAAGCATTTTTGCATTAGTGAAAACTAACTAGTTACTACACAACCAACAAAAATTTGTGCTAGAAAATAATAATATAAATAACAAATAGATGGAACCTGAAATTTAATGATGAAATAAGATAGCCCTAAGAAAAGAATAAGACACAATTTTCACAGGTTTAGGCTGGCTCACTCGCTGCATTGCCTGCCACATCACCGGCTAATGTACCCCTGTGTGGTAGACAATACCAAATACGAAAGGGCGCTCCAACAGTCCCTGTCGGAGATCACACAGAAGGGGCTAGAGGTGAGGGATAAAGTGATGAGAATCATTAATGGGAGGAAGAGAATTACTGTCTTGCTTGCTCGTCTGTTGGCGTGCCTGGGAGAGCTCTACTTAGTATAACAATCTGTAACTTAGCATGAATATACATCAATATGACTCTGCTCATTTCCTAGTAGCCTAACGGAACATATCCACCTCTCATCTCACAGAAGTCATATTTCCGACAGTTGCCCGCAATCTACCTCATTTCTGTTCATCTATCTCTGGCCGTCATCCCTAGCACCTGAGTTCTGTGGTGACCCCCTCAGGCTTCTAATATCCCCACGGTCTCCCATTCAATCCCGCTGTGATGCCATCTCCACTGCGCTCTGCCTTAGTAGTGGCTTCCCGGCATGTGACAATACTGGTAACGTTATTGAGTGTTGCCGTGAGCTGGTAGTCCCCCAGATAATATTGCCTACACAGGACAGTGTCTAGCAGTCCCATCTGGCCCCTTCTCCATGGTGTTATTGCCGCCGTCGCTGTAGGCCTCCAGATAATTCAGAACACTGTACACAAGTATCCCCAGTTCTGAAGTGCATCTTATCTCAAGCCAGAGCTCTTTATTTGTGGTTCATTCAATTCAAATAGTCGAGGCGAGTTTCCAATTCTCGTTTTTGCTGAAGCACTAGGATTAGTTTTTCTCTTTTCACACATTTTTTTCCTTCTTCGCCAATGCTTTATTTTGTGACATTAGAATTGTAGAATTCCTTTTCACTTTTCACTTTTTTATTCTCTTAGTTGCTCAACTTTTGTTGTTAATCCAAATTAGTTTTGGTGTTCTCATTGTAATGTTTTTTTGTATTTTCAGTTTGGTGGCGATTGGTCGCTATAGGCCTCCGTAGACCAGCTAACATTTGTTTTACTTTGGTCGCCGGCGCATGGGGAGCTAAAAACATTGTTACCTCCTGGTTCATGGGATTAGTCTTTCTTTAAGCCATCGCGGAAGGGAAGCTGACCCATTCAGGGCTCATTTAAATCTTGTTCAAGGTTCAAGAGCTTCGGCTGTGCATTGGTTCCTCTCGCTAAGCGGGGTTCGATATGGGTTTTCAGCCTAACCGTCCGGGCAGAAACGATGGGATCACATTGTGCCTGGACAAAATTAACCGATCATCGAATGCTAATAATTTCCGCCGTGATGCTGTCAGCCCTCTCGATACAACCACCTCAACTCAGCCAAGGAAAATAAGTAAAAAATAATTTAAATACATGGCAGTGATCAGTACTTAACTTAGTATACCATCAATCATCCATAATAAAAAAGGAGAAGGCATTGCGAGGTGTCTGTTGAGTGGTAATGATTTTTCTGAGAGCCCGGAAAGGATGGGTTGCCACGCTCACATGGGATGGGTGTTCGGTTAATTTTGTCCACCCACAATAATTACCTTAGTGACGAAGTACAAGTACCGGTAGGTGAAATTATCATCAAGCTTTAATTGTAGATTTGAAGACAGCAAAAAAAAGAACAGTTTGATGGTACTCGAGTAGTAAGTGAATCCACTTATCAACCAACCGGGGAGTAAGCGCAAAGTTAAATAGCATGAACAAAACAATGTCGCCGACAGAACAATCTGGGGGGTGGTGAACTTGGTTGCAACCACCCAAAGCAAACCCTGTTCACCTGCTAACACGCTTGATTATGTTAGAGACGCGATATTATCCTGTCGGCGACATTCCTCTTTATCTAAGAGAAAAGCCACAAAGAGAGATATCGTGCTAAGCCTCCTGGTATCCAAGATGGCGCCATTCGCGGTGGCGAATGAGAGGTTTTCCGCTCAGGGAGGGTAGACATGATTAGAGCGAGTAGTGACTAAATGGATTTGGCTAGTTCGGCGCAAGGGTTGTTAGGCCAAGAAACACTCAGTACTGTAGTCGCGAAGAGTTTAGCAAGGAGACCGAATTCCACGCCATGGTGAGCGCCCGATATCGCAAGCCAGTCACCCAAACCAAGAGCATGATATAACAATGTCACCGAGCCGACAGGATTATGTCACATATGGAAATTTTGGTTGCAGCCCCCCACAATAAATGTAATTTTCTACGGAGGTAGAGACGTGACGTTATCCTATCGGCGACATTGTCCTACGGTGCTCTTTACTAGCCACGATTCGAATCCGGACTGCAGTTCAGGCGTTCACATTGCCTAATATTGCAGATGGCTCGATATGGCGTAGAATACGCTACCGTGGGGTTTCTTCCCCCTGATCTAGTCTACCCCGTCTAGACCATGCCTTGTCCTTGAAAATTATACTTTTCCGAAGACGAGTAATCTGGTGATAGACCTATAAAGCCAACAAGGCCACACAATAGGCGTCTCCCAAACCTCTGCCATTGGTCATCCATTTGAGTTGCTCTCGGCTCTGATAAATTGCCTTCTCATCCAATGTAGCCGCGATGTTCTAAGAAACCAGCAGAAATCTAGGCGCAACTATTAGCCACTGGCAAAAAGACTAGAACTCAAAATTGAGGTAGCATTCACATCGGAAAACCTTTCCTAAACACGGTTCATGATTTCCCCACGAATTCCACGCTTCATTACCTGAGATATGTTTTCCTAGCCCCCGGATCCCCACACCCAACAGGGTGACCATGCGAGATCCATCATTGCCTTTACCCCTATTGACAAAGATTTTCCGTCTGCAAAAGGCAATCCCCTAAACCATCTAAACGGCTGGTGGGCACATCCTAGTAGTGTAGGCAAGTTTCTAGCGTCGATAGCCAGGCTATGATCTTGGAGATATTATCCATATGTGGCGTTGTATTCCGTGTTGCAGCTACTTGCCCTCTCGTCAAAACCAAAACTTGGTAAAGCTTTCGCTTTGCGCCTGTTAAGGTAATTGCCTGACAAAACTAGGATACAAATCTTATCTGAAGATTAGAGTTCGTTACGGGGCGGGGCGGGGCGGGTTTTCACGCGCCAGGCCCGTAGTTACCCGGGGCAGATCCCCTCTCATTCCCTGCACAGGGCCCCATTTCTCCCCATATTTTAACCGGGGCCGGTCTAGAGAATGAGCTAAGCAGAGCGCCGGGACATAGAACTCCAAAAAAACATCCCTCGCCCCGGGCCGTTCAGCGGGGCAGGGTGGGGAAAGGGGCCGGGTGCCCCGTTTTTCTGGGTCCCTGAGGCCCTGTTACAAACGCTACTGAAGATATTATACCATAATGTAATCGGAGAAACTCCATAAAGCAGCTATCTCGGATCTCCACAGAATCGTTGTGCTCCAGGAAACCAAGGCTTCGATCAATACAATAGCGAATACCCTATTTTCTCTCGTCATGAGGCTTTTGATTTTGGCAAGAATAGGTGTAGTTAAGCTTTACAGGTGTCTAAAATGGGCTTCTTTACTTCCCCAAGTCAACATAGCATCCAAAGGGCAGATCCCAGGTGTCTACAACAATGCACTGGGGGTGTTTTAATCACTCACTTGCGACGGTCGGGATGGCAATCAAACAAACACCAGACACTAGGGGGTAAACTTCTGGGCACCTAAAACCCACCTCAAGGTTACTATGTTGATTAGTGTGTGGAAGGCCATTTCCACACTCCAGGTACCGTTAAACTTTAACGAATTCCTGGCGAGGGCAAAAAACGTTATAACTAAAGAAAGTACAGGACGAGTTCATGGGATTTAACGAGCTCAGCATCTATCCTTATTCTATGTCCTGCCCGGAAATCTCTATTCATTTTCCCGCTGTTTTCTTTTGAATTGCCAAAGCCAGGGGGCGCAACCTTCGATAACCAATTAACCGACAATTTTTATGATACTTATTCTTGCCTGCTTGTTAAATGTCAGGCAATCAGGAAAACCAGTAGTGTTCACCAATCCTCCTGCCGATAACGATTCAGCGATTTGCAACGGCAGAGGAGGTTTTATCAATCATACAGTGCTATACTCACTCACCAGAAACTTCAACCATCACCACTAAATGCGGCCAGAATACCGCAAGATGATGCTTCGCAATGTATCAGCCCCCACCGCCTCCTAACAAGGAATAGCAAGCCAAACAGGTGAAAATAAGCAGGCTTTCTTCTTTCCCATGTCATGGCAGAAGTTATATCTATCCTGAATTTTCCCCAATGTTTCAAAGGGCCTCACTCTGAGTGCCTATCTCACAGGAGGTGCAGAACTGCAGATATGAGAAGGCATTCGAGTGATAGGTTGTAATTTTGAAATGAAACCCCAAAATTAAGGCCCATTTAAAACAATGACCAACGGCACGGCATGCCCTGAGGATAGTTTCGTTCTTGTTCCGATGGCTTGTGGGTACGCACTTTGGCTTCGACTATGTGTTTGCGATTCGTGAAACCATTCCGAATGCAGGAGTGCACTAGGGTTTTATAATAGGGCAGGCACCTGGAAAAAAGATGTAAGAAAAGCGGGAGCGGTTGAAGGCCCCTGCAGAACAGTCGGACACATGAACGCAATATCCTCGGAGACTCTGGGTAGTGCGAGTTCGTTTCCCCTTTGTTAGCCCTGGAGTGAGTAAGGGAAATTGGAGACTCACAAGGGATAGTATGGACATGTGTGGTGGTCCATGGGAGGATAGGAGGATGTTGTATTGATGTTATTTCTACTCCTACCTTTACGATTAGTTAGTAATATTGTCGAGAGAGTTGTCGTTGAATGAAGTGAACTTCCCCCTTTCCTGCGTTATACGATCATTTTGGTGTGAGAATGATTGGTATTTCGCAGTGGCCGCTTGGTTTCGTTGTTGTCTCTGTCGATCCACATCGAAAAAGGCCACATTAGAGAGAGATCGCCAACACACAACTTAGAGTGGGCATCTTCCGATATCTGCCGGCATCTTCAGATATATCTCACTCTCCTGAGATACCTGGGGGCATCGTCACCTATTTTCGGCTATCTTCAGATATATGCGGCTATCTGCAAGCCGACCTTGCCGCCGGCGAACGCTGTCCTCGAGTCTTCCCTTTCCTAACACGTAACGCAATAAATTACAAAAACTTCTTCATTGCTCAATACAAACTTTATGTCTTCACTTGAGCGGTTCTACTCGGCTGCATAACATCATTACGGCCTATCAGTATCATACCTCCACATCGGCAATTTTCAACTCGGGGTCCCGACTGTCCTACTAATTACCGAGTCACCACCCATGAACCTGGCGTTTGCGGAGGGCCTTGGGAGAATAGTCTAGCTTGAGGAGCAGTTAGGAAGAAAAAAAAGAGAGACAAAAGCGGGAGTGCCACAGTTCAGTCCTCTTCGTAACCCTTAGCATGTACGGATCATGCTTTTCCACCCCTCACCCATAAAAGTACATTTACCCCGATGAGATTTCGGGATTCCACACAGTATATCAACTTTCCCGAGCTCTCGGTTACAAGAACTAGCTACTGTGAACTCACCAAACGCCAGTTTGTCGGGATATTATTTTATATATAAAAAAAAATGCTCTTAGATCTTGATCATTAGGTAGTAAAGGGGGATGAAACTTTCCCAAGCTTGAGAGAAACTTTAACTTAGGTATTTCAATATACTACTAATTAACTCTCAAATATCATTAATGATAATGTCTTATATCTAGCTTAATTCCTCCTCAATAGCGACACTCTGCATGCAATCCTCTTTCAGATCGGTATTGTATTTACCAAAGCCTAATTTTAACTTGGTTGCTCGAATATCTTGGAATCTATTCCTGTGAACTATCTAAAGTCTACTTTGTTACCCGAAGCTTGAGAAGCCTTGCTTGCTGTGGGGTGAGCTCGGAATGAAACGGGCAACCATTGGTTAGGTATCGGCGGAATGGGATATGATTGCATACCTGCTATCCGGATCTGAGAAATCTTAGTGGTGGGGGTGGGATATATGGCGCCAAAACGTCATGGGGTCGGTATAACATTCTGGGCATCCACTCTCGCACCTGGATAATGGATTATATCACACAAATTCTCCAAACCAAAGAAAATGGAAAAGGAAAGTAGTACGTACAGGGTGAAGGAGACGAAGGAAAGGAAAACGACAACACAAGAGAGTATGACTAGGAAAGGTATCCATCCCTGCTGTTCTGCAGTTCCACTGCCGGAGGCTTTGGTGGGGGTGTCGCTGCCCTTGCCCGGGGAGATCGTTACCACCGATGTGTCCCTGTGTGGCAATGAGGGCGCTTAAATGATCTTCGAGGGTGGTGGGTGGGTGATGAAAAAACGCGAGCAGTCGATAAAGAACGCGATCTGAAAGAAGGATGAGGTTGTCGGAGTCTAGGAGGGTGGCAGCGTGGTGTTCCTCAGGCTCTAAGTACCCACGGACCCAATATCTTGCAGCTATGACCCCGCACTGGCCCAGCAACAGGGAATACCTTTTTCCGCCGACCTCCGATGCGCAAGCCCTTTCTTCCGAAGGGTGTCAGGTGTGCTTTGCCCAGTTGGCCACGGGTTGTGCCAACCCACAATGAAATGGGGTGAGCAAAGGGGAAAAGGATGAAATCGCGATTTTCTTATGCAGCCCATATAGTCTATTTGGTACGACGGTGACCTGGCACCTACAAGGAGAAACACAAGCCGGTAAAATATATATAGAACAAGGGGACAAAAACACAGTGGCGGCATTATGAATATACACGAGGAATGAAGAAAAATAAATTCTAGTCTACTTTGTGCTAACGCCTCTTCGTGTATTGTAATATAAAAGGTAGGCTCTATATGGTTATATGTGGGGGAATGGGGTAACGAGAAATTGGGATGAAAAGTTGGGAATATCCTACTTCTGAAAGGAGACATCTATGGCCACGCACCACCGGAAATGAAGTCATAATGTGCCGACTAATATGTACAGCCCCCCCGCGCAGGCTGTGCAATGTCTGTCCCCGAATTGAAGTAAGAACTACCCAAGCCGTTTAGGAAGGGGTAACTAACGGGTAACTAACTACTAACATGGCACAGAAGATTTGGGTTAAGCCGTGTGCCTTCATTCACTACTCAGGACTAACCATGTTTAGGAGGCAGTATCAGGGCTCGTCCCCGTGCATAGGGCCGAGGTGTTCGGCGGCGGTTATCTGGCGATTCTGGATGAACCTCTTCGCGTTCCGAAGCAGCTTGGCTGCCTCCTGACCATGAGGTGAGCGGGCGGCGTGGGAGAGCGGTGTTCGGCCAGAATTATCCACTGAGTCGGGATTAACCTCTCCCCGTGCTAGAAGAAGACTCACTGCTCGCTCGCCCGGGTAAAATGAGCCGGCTGTGTGGGAGAGAGGTGTTCGGCCATAATTATCTCGCGATTCGCGATTGACTTCTTCGCGTTCCAGCAGAAGTTTGACTACCCCCTCGCCCCTGCATACGCTGGCCGCGTAGGAGAGCGGTGTTCGGCCACTATTATCTTGCAATTCGGGATCTACCACTTCACATGTCAGAAGCAGCTTGACTACCTCCTGGCCCTGGTATGTGTCGGCCGCATAGGAGAGCGGTGTCCGGCCAGAATCATCCACTGAGTCGGGATTAACCTCTTCCCGTGCAAGAAGAAGACTGACTGCTCGCTCGCACGAATAATATGAGCCTGCTGCGTGGGAGAGAGGTGTTCGGCCATAATTATCTCGCAATTCAGGATTGACCTCTTCCCGTTCTAGAAGCAGCTTGACTGTCTCTTCGTCCCCGGATCGAGCGGCGTAGGACAGTGCTGTTCGGCCATGATCGTCATGTGTCTCAGGATTGACCCCTCCGAGTTCCAGAAGCAGCATGACCGTCTCTTCTTTCCCGCATTCAGCCGCGTGGGAGAGCGGTGTGCGGCCGTCATTATCTCGCGATTCGGGATTAACCTCTTCGCATCCCAGAAGCACCTCGACAGCAAATGCACTCCCCCATTCGGCGGCGTGGGAGAGCGGTGTGCGGCCGTCATTATCTCGCGATTCGGGATCAACCCCTTTTAGTTCTAGAAGCATCTCGATTGCCCATTCACCCTCATGTGTACTGGTGGCGTGGGAGAGCGGTGTTCGGCCAGAATTATCTCGCAATTCTGGATTAACCCCGCCCCGTTCTAGAAGCAGCCTGAATATCTTTTCTTGCCCGGATTCAGCGGCGTAGGAGAGCGGTGTTCGGCCATCATCGTCTTGTGACTCAGGATTGACCTCTTCCCGTTCTAGAAGTAGCTTGACTACCCCTTCGCCCTCGCATACGCTGGCCGCGTAGGAGAGCGGTGTCCGGCCACAATTATCCACTGAGTCGGGATTAACCTCTTCCCGTGCTAGGAGAAGGCTCACTGCTCGCTCGCCCGAGTACTGTGAGCCGGCTGCATAGGAGAGAGGTGTTCGGCCATAATCATCTTCCGATTCAGGATTGACCTCTTCCCGTTCCAGAAGCAGCTTGACAGCCCCCTCACCGGCTCTTGCACTAGCTGCCATGGAGAGCGGTGTGCGCCCAAAAATATCTCGTGGCTCGGGATTAACCCCTTCGTGTTGGAGAAGTAGCTCGACTACCCCTTCTTTTCCCCACATAGCCGCGTACGAGAGTGCTGTGCGGCCGGAGGGATCTCGAGATTCGGGATTGACCTCTTTACGTGTTAGAAGTAGCTTGACTATCCCTTCTCTCCCGAATTCAACCGCGGAGGAGAGCAGTGTTAGACCATAATTATCTAGGTGTTCTGGACTAGCCCCACCCCTCTCTAGAAGCAGCTTCATTGCTCCCTCCCTTCCACACCTTGCAGCCCAAATGAGGGGTGTTCGGCCCCAGGAATCTGCCCTCTCAACATCCCAGTCTCCCGAATCTAGTAAAGCCTCCGCGATCTCACCAATACCCAGATATGCAACACAGTGTAGTCCTGTGAATCCCTTAGGGAAATCTTGATCTCGAGGTAGTAAATCAAAATGAGGACTGTAGAGAAACATTACTGATATATGGCTATCAAACCCGTCCAGGAGACTAAGTGCCAGTAGTTTCACGCCCTCCGTGGTCCCGTTTACTGCGTAGCGCCCCCAGTAGTAGGAAGCGTACCGGAGGAAAGGGTATTTTTGCGTTTCGGTGGCGGGCGTGGGTTGAAGTCTCTTGATGCAATCGAAGTTGAGATATGTTAGGCAAACCTCGGCCATCACGGTGCAGGGATTCTGAAGGATCTCGGAACCACTATTAAAATATTCGTGAAGTGTAAAGTGCACTAAGCGGACCTTGGATCCTTCCTTATCGACTGTAACAAGTCCAAGACAGGAGGCTAGGACTGTTTGCATGGAAGGGATACTATCAGGGTTGTAATCAGTAGACCCTATTTGTACGCCTAAGGCGTGGCATAGCTCGTCCACGCTCATGGGCCGCTCAGATTGCGAGATCCACAGTAACGCTGCCATTCCGAGTGTCGACTTGCCCACGGTTTGCCCTTTAATTCTCCCCAAGGCCACACCATAGACATCGTTCAGACCTTGGCCATTGGTCATCCTTTCGAGTTGTTCACGCCTGTGGTAGATTGTTGTCCCATCCAATATTGCGGCGATTTTCAATGAAACCAGCAGAAACCTAGATGGTACTATTAGCGAAACCCGCAGCCTAGAACATAAAACTGCAGCTGCATACACATCGGAAATTGTTTCTGAAACCCGGTTCATGATTTCCGCGCGTAGACCATCGTTCATTGCCTCCGGGTTGGGATCATCATCCAACATCATCTCAACATATCTCATAATGTCGTGCGTCGTTCCCTTCATCTGGAGAAACCGCGCAGCTCCGGGAAAATATTTCTCAATCTCGATGCGGATATGCGGGAGGCTTGTGAAGAGAAAGCGGACCCCCGGACACGACTGGGAAACATCATGCAATGAGCGTAGAAGGGTGGGTAGATGCTTCACCAGGAACTCATCCAATGCGTCAATACAGATAAAAGCCCGGTCTAAGGGTGCTAGGACAGCCTTTAGGAGAGAAAGAAACTCGGGCACCCGCAGACCGCGACCTCCAATCTCATCCTTTACTTTCCAAAACGCCTCGTCGATTTCGTCAGTGATTCTCCCTAATCGGCGGACAATTTGCTTGACAAGTGCACCTAACACGTTCTCCGGGGATTGCATTTTTTTGGTTGTGAAAGTCGTCGTGAAAACACGCAACCGCAATTTTCTGATCTGCAGCTCGGTCGCATAGCTCATCAGCCACTAGGGAATTTATTCCCTCAGTTAGAATTTTTCCATGCTTGCTCACGGGTTGAAGATGTGCCCTCCTACCTAAGATATGTTTTCCCAGCTCCCGGAGCGCCAGAGCCAAAAAGAGTGGCCATGATTGATTCATCCCTACCATCACGCCGGTTGATAAAATCTTCCGTTTGTGAAAGCCAATCCTCCAAATCATCAAGCAGGCGGGTGCGCACATCCTGGTAGCAAATGCGAGGCTCTAGCGGGGATAGCGACTGTAGGATATGAGGACTTTCATCCACATCTCTGGGGTTATAGCTATTTGTCATATTAAAACTGTTTTTGTGTCCTGTGTCGGTAAATATTAGTGTTGGGTCGGTTGATGTAAGCTCTGTTAGATCCAAGGGGAAGGTTTTCGTCAAAGAGGGATTATTTAGGGGGTTAGCCTAAACCAACCATTGGAAAATAAAATCAGGGTAATCCGGCATCTATAAGGAGAGGTAAGAAGGTCCCGGAAGAAGATATGGGGGAGAGAAAGGCTTGGCGGTACAGCTTATGCCGAGAGATCCCACGCTACAATTCCAGTGATCTCTCTTCCTGTCTCAGTTACAAACCACCTCTCGTCACCAACACAACCTCAATCCAATTCCACAGGTGCCAGCGCAGGCAATCAACCTCTCAAGAAAAATAATATAAAAAAACAGTATGTCCTTCCGTGAATTAACTATTCTTAGAGAGCCTAGGTAGAAACTAACTTAAGACAACATCAAGAGATGCCTTTCCCCCGCTATATCAGTAAGCCCTGATCCCAATAGGCTAAAATTAACAAGATATCAGCTGGTTAACCAAGTACTCCACTTTTAGGATATGGGCGCCCAATTGTTGGTAAGTCTGCATGCCCCACAGATCAAAATAAACAAACTATATATATGGATATATCAACTAAATACCCTATTTCTAGCTTATGCCTGCGAGCATCCGAGTGCCGTGTTCATCCTTGCTGTCAGCTTCGGAGTGATTTGGAAGCAGAATTCTACCCATCGCGAGATCGATCAAAATATTGAACGGCTGATTGCTCAGCGTACTGCTCTACAGAAGGAGCAGAAACAGGCTATGGATAACTGGCTTGAGTTCCCTAAAGAGCGTAATACTGAAATGGGAAAAGCTTTTTCCACCTGTGAAGATGCAATAATGAAGGCCTTCAGCGGAGAGCTTGCAATATTCGAACACAGGGCAAAGCAAATTGCGTCCGATGTCGTCAACTCCAACCCGGTTAAGGAGAATTCAGTTCTTGGTGGAAAAAACCCAGTTTGCGAAAAATAAAAGGTAATTATTCTCTTTCCCACGATCATAACTGCAACTGGCAGAGCTTAAAGGGCGAATCTATAACTAATTCCGGTTTCTATGCCAGTGGGGAGAGGAAGCTTGGAGAATGTTGTAGGAGGGGGGCATTGGACGAAATTATTTTTCCTTTCCCCGTTCATGAAGCGGTGCTGTATTTAATTTATTAGCAAGCCACGAAATCCAACTTACTTCACCATCGCTTCACATTATGAAAAGCCTATTGCGTGGCATATCTGGGCACTGCTGAGACTGCTGAGGCATTATGGGATATCAAAGCGTGGGATGATAAAGCTAATTTCGTGGGTCGTACGCCGCTGACCTCGGCTTCTAAGGATGGGTGTCCCAGTAGAGTCAGCTAGGTACGACCTATTTCTTTTCCCGTTTGCTTCAAACCGACATTTGCGGCCTCACAGTAATTCCTCTTGTGGTACCCGTATCCTCTCGTTGAATTCGCTAGCGCCGAATATCCCTGTGAATTGCGACATCAACCCAAGTCGGTTTAGTCCCGCCAGTTAATAGCATTGCGAAAAGCAGTTAATGAGATCCAACACAGCCAAACGACTCATACCATTCCGTGTCGGGAAAACACTAATCCTTCTTAAGAATCGTGGTCTGTGGATCCGGAGATTAGCGACGAGCGGCGCTAGCGAATTCAAAGAGAGGATACGGTACAGTACTTGTGTTTCGTCGCTAAGCTAGCCTAATCACTTGTAGCATCCTACCGTATCGATTCTGCGCGGACGGCTAGGCTAGAAACCCCACGCAACGCCACCTATCTACAAGCGGAGCTCCTGAACCTGAAGATGATTCGCACGAGTCCTGCATAGGCGAGTTTCCCTTCCGCGATGGCTTACCGAAAAGAATAATCCCATGAACCAAGAGCCAACAATGTTTTTAGCTCTCAATTCTTCCGCGCATGCAAGAAATACGCGACAGCATCTTTTGGGTAGGGTGTGGGTGTCATGGGCCAGAAAAGTTAAAGGCCGTCTCGGTTGCCGTGGGGGGGGGGTCAAATCGCGGGTTTGTCAACCCGTAGTTTGTGGAAGTTGCGCTTTCTGTTGGGCTGAGGGGAGGAGTACTCGAGTACGAGTAATGGCATCTTCAGCAACAAGAAAGTAGCTAGAAAAAAGTTTTCCATACTAAGGCTGCCATTAGCAGAGAGAGTGTGTGACACACAACTAATGTATGCAGCTGTTATCACTTTGGCGGTGTGAAACCGTAAAATTCCGTTCCAGCACGTAGGATAGAGAACCTGGATGGGGATGCTTCCTGTACGTACGAATATATGATATTATCACGCTAAGGCCAGATTGGGACGCGGCAAGCGATAAAAAAATCTCAAAAAAAGCGAGTCAGTACTCAAAGTCAGCTTAAATTCTCTGCGGGCTCATATTGTTACATAACAGGATTAGTTTGTTAGAACCGGATTTTACTCTTTCCCATAGCCCAAGCATAACGAGTTGCCCTTTGCTTCTCACGATTAAAAGGTGATACTGTACGGTACTTGTTCAAAGGTTATGTCAAAACAAAGAAACACTGCCGACCGAGACACTTGATAACAAATGGAAAAGATATGGGAAGTAAAAGACTAACATGACAACTGCGATGAAGAAAGAGTGGAGTTCTTTGAATTACGATCAGTTTGCTTTGGAATTCCTTGCCCGGCAGTTGCGACAGAGGCTTTCTTGTGAAAGAGACGACCGTAATGTAAAGTAAGCAGCCATCGGTGAGGGATGCTTGTCAAAGGTTTCCATGGATGTAACACGAAAGAATTGAGTGGATCGCTTCTACCGATCACAAGCCCCTAACTGACTTTGCGTGGGGTCCGGTGCCGGTAGAGTCCGACCCCCCTTTCCACGAACTTCAAGTTTATGATCTTCTATTCACCACTTTCGCCCTCCGACTTTCACTACCTTTCTACCTCATCATATACGCCTTCACTACCCCTCTACCTCATTATATACGAAGCAATATGAATCCATCCACCCATCTCACTGCCACTACCGGCACCGGCCACAAAAACAGTTTCAACGTGACAAATAGCTTCAACACAACATATGTCGATGAAAGCCCTCAGCTCTTAGAGTGGCTATCCCCACTAGAACCTCGCCTACGCCATCAGGATGTGCGTACCCGCCGGCTTGATGGGTTGGGAGATTGGTTTCTGCAAACGGAAGCATTTATCAACTGGCGCGATGGCCAGAATGGATCTGACCTGGCCACACTCTTTGGCTCTGGCTCTCCGGGGGCGGGGAAAACATATCTTAGGTAGGAGGGCACATCTCCAACCAGTGAGTAAGCATGGAAAAATTCTAACTGAGGGAATCAGTTCCCTGGTGGTTGATGAGCTATGCGACCGAGCTGCAGATCAGAAAATTGCAGTTGCGTGTTTTTACTGCGACTTTCAGAACCAAAAGATGCAATCCCCGGAGAACGTGTTGGGTGCACTTGTCAAGCAAATTGTCCGCCGATTGGGGGGAATCCCTGACGAAATCGACGAGGCCTTTCGGAAAGCAAAGGGTGAGATTGGAGGTCGCGGTCTCCGGGTGCCTGAGGTTCTTTCGCTCCTAAAGGTCGCCCTAGCACCTTTAGACCGGGCTTTTATCTGTATCGACGCATTGGATGAGCTCCTGGTGAGGCATCTACCCACCCTCCTACGCTCATTGCATGATATTTCCCAGTCGTGTCCGGGGGTCCGCTTTCTCTTCACCGGTCGCCCGCATATCGGCATCGAGATTGAGAAATATTTCCCCGGAGCTGCGCGGTTTCTCCAGATGAAGGGAACGACGCACGACATTATGAGATATGTTGAGATGATGTTGGATGATGATCCCAACCCGGAGGCAATGAACGATGGTCTACGCGCGGAAATCATGAACCGGGTTTCAGAAACAATTTCCGATGTGTATGCAGCTGCAGTTTTATGTTCTAGGCTGCGGGTTTCGCTAATAGTACCATCTAGGTTTCTGCTGGTTTCATTGAAAATCGCCGCAATATTGGATGGGACAACAATCTACCACAGGCGTGAACAACTCGAAAGGATGACCAATGGCCAAGGTCTGAACGATGTCTATGGTGTCACCTTAGGGAGAATTACAGGGCAAACCGTGGGCAAGTCGACACTCGGAATGGCAGCGTTACTGTGGATCTCGCAATCTGAGCGGCCCATGAGCGTGGACGAGCTATGCCACGCCCTCGGCGTACAAATAGGGTCTACTGATTATAACCCTGATAGTATCCCTTCCATGCAAACAGTCCTAGCCTCCTGTCTTGGGCTTATTACAGTCGATAAGGAAGGGTCCAAGGTCCGCTTAGTGCACTTTACACTTCACGAATATTTTGATAGTGGTTCCGAGATTCTTCAGAATCCCTACGTGGTAATGGCCGAGGTTTGCCTAACATATCTTAACTTCGATTGCATCAGGAGACTTCAACCCACACCGGCCACCGAAGCGCAAAAATACCCTTTCCTCCGGTACGCTTCCTACTACTGGGGGCGCTACGCAGGGCACGGGACTACGGAGGGCGTGAAATTACTGGCACTTCGCCTCCTGGACGGATTTGATAACCATATATCATCAAGGTTTCTTTACAGTCCTCATGTTGATGTACTGCCTGGGGATCGAGATTTCCCTAAGGGATTCACAGGACTACACTGTGTGGCATTTCTGGGTATTGATGAGATCTCGGAGGCTTTACTAGATTCAGGAGACTGGGATGTTGAGAGGGCAGATTCCTGGGGCCGTACACCACTGATATTGGCTTCATTAAATGGGCATGAAGGTATTATAAGACTACTTTTGGAAAAGAGGGGGGCCAATATCAACACCAAAGAAAGGTCGGGCCAAACACCGCTCTCCTGCGCCGCTGGATCCGGGAGAGAAGAGATAGTCAAACTGCTTCTGGCATGTAAAGAGGTCAATCCCGAATTGCGAGATAATTTCGGCCACACACCGCTGTCCTACGCGGCTATGAGGGCGAAGGAAGGGGTAGTCGAGCTACTTCTGCAACACGAAGGGGTTAATCCCGAACCACGAGATAATTCGGGCCGCACGCCTCTCGCCATGGCAGCCACCGCAATAGACGGTGAGGGGGCTGTCAAGCTGCTTCTAGAACGGGAAGAGGTCAATCCCGAATCTCAAGATAATTTTGGCCCCACGCCGCTCTCCCACGCCGCTGAATCCGGGAGAGAAGGGGTAGTTAAGCTGCTTCTGGAACGAGAAGAAGTCAATCCCGAATCGCAAGATAATTCTGGCCGCACGCCGCTCTCCCACGCCGCTGAATCCGGGAGAGAAGGGGTAGTTAAGCTGCTTCTGGAACGGGAAGAGGTTAATCCCGAATCGCAAGATAATTCTGGCCGCACGCCTCTCGCCATGGCAGCCACCGCAATAGACGGTGAGGGGGCTGTCAAGCTGCTTCTAGAACGGGAAGAGGTCAATCCCGAATCTCAAGATAATTTTGGCCGCACGCCGCTCTCCCACGCCGCTGAATCCGGGAGAGAAGGGGTAGTTAAGCTGCTTCTGGAACGAGAAGAAGTCAATCCCGAATCGCAAGATAATTCTGGCCGCATGCCGCTCTCCCACGCCACTGAATCCGGGAGAGAAGGGGTAGTTAAGCTGCATCTAAAACGCAAAGAGGTCAATCCTGAGTCACGAGACAATGATGGCCGAACACCGCTCTCCCACGCGGCCGAATCTGGGGAAGAAGAGACAGCCAAGCTGCTTTTGGGATGCGAAGGGGTCAATCCTGAGTCACGAGATAATTATGGCCGGACACCTCTCTCCCACGGGGCCGGTGCATATGAGGGTGAGAGGGCAGTCAAGCTGCTTCTGGAACGGCAAGACGTTAATCCCGAATTGCAAGATAATAACGGCCGAACACCGCTATCTCACGCAGCCGGCAACTATTGGGGTGAGGGGGCAGTCAAGCTTCTTCTACAACGGGAAGACGTTAATACCGAATTGCAAGATAATAGCGGCCGAACACCGCTCTCCCACGCGGCCGCCGTAGATACACCGATCATCGGCGCAAATGAGGGCGAGGGGGCGGTCAAGCTTCTTCTAGAACGTCAAGACATTAATCCCGAATCGCGAGATAATTCCGGCCGAACACCGCTCTCCTACGCGGCCGGCGCACGTGAGGGCGAGAGGGCAGTCAGGCTTCTTCTAGAATTGAAACAGGTCAATCCCGACTCAATAGATAATTCTGGCCGAACACCCCTCTCCCATGCTTCCAGCGCATATCTCGGTCAGGAGGCAGTCAGGCTGCTTTTGGAACGCAAGGAGGTCAATCCTGAATCTCGTGATAATTCTGGCCGCACGCCGCTCTCCCACGCGGCCAGATGCGAGAGTGAAAGGGCAGTCAAGCTCCTTCTGGAACGGGAAGAGGTCAACCCAGAATCGCGAGATAATTCTGGCCGAACACCACGCTCCTATGCACGCGGAAAAGCCTTGATTTTTCTGTCTAAACATTGTCAGTCCTAAACTGGGGACCAAGCCATACGGTCCAACTCAAATTTTCTGTGTCATGTTAGGGGTTAGTAGCCCTCTCTGAACCCCTTGGAGTGTTCTTACTCTAGTTAGGAAAATGACGATTCCACGTCCTGGCGGGGGCTATACATATTCACCCGCCTATAATTCTTTCATTTTCTGCGCTGAATATTTATTGGGCTCATGAGGCCAGAAGTAGAATATCCCCAACCTTGTAACAGAATTTCTCATTACCTCACGTTTTCACAAATAACTCTGTATAACTTGACTTTTTTCCTTGTGATGTTTGGAGGCGTTGGCACAAAGTAGACTAGAATTTATTTCTTCTTCATTAGAGTACTTTTGTCCACTTGTTCTGTATGCTTCAACCGCTTTTGCTCCTCCGCGCGGGTACGGGTTCACCATCATAATAAATAACTTAGACCGTATGAGTTGTATAAGAGAATCGCGATTTCACACTCTTTCCCTTTGCTCACGCCTTTTCAGTGATGTAATCCATTTATGCGGGTGCGGGAGAGTGGATGTCCAGAATGTGGTACCGACCGCATGACGTCTCGCACAGGGAGCCGCGATATATCCCACCTCCACCGCTAAGCTCTCCTCGATCTGGATACCGGGTATGCAATCATATCCTATACCGCCAATACCTAACCGATGGTTGTCCGTTTCATTCGGAGCTCATGCCACAGCAAGCAAGCAAGGCTTCTCAAGCTTCTGGTAACAAAGTAGACTTTAGATACCCCTCGGGAACAACTTGCGAGATATTTGAGCAAGCAACTGATAAATCAGGCGGTTTTGGTAACGCAATACCGATATGAAAGAGGATTGCGTGCGGAGTGAGTGTCGCTATTGTGGAGGAATTAAACTAGGTATCGGGTCTTATTACTGAGGATATTTGGGAGTTAATTAGTGGTGTATTGAAAATCCTGGGTTGGGGTTTCTATCTGGCTCGGCAGGGGTTTCACCCCCTTTACTACCTAATGATCGGGATCTAAGAGTGATTTTTTTTTTATAAAATATTATCCCGGCAAAATGGCGTTTGCTGAGTTTATGGTGGCTCATTCTTGCAACCGGGAGGACGAGAAAGTTGATATACTCTTTGGAAACCGGAAATATCATCAGGGTAAATGTGCATTTATGGGTGAGAGGAGGAAAAGAACCAGCAGTACTTGCTAAAGGTTACCAAGAGGACTGAGCTGTGTCACTCCCGCAATTTTTCTCTTTTCTTCCTAAGCTACTCCCCGCGCCAGACCATTCTGCCAAGGTCCTCGGCAAACAGCAGGTTCATCGGTGGTCACTCGGCAGTCAGCGGGGCCGTCGGGATTGTCGACGCGCAGGTACGACACTAACCCGCAGTGATGATTTCATGTAGTAGAGTAGAACCACTCGAGTGAAAAAATAAAGTTTGTATTGAGCAGTGAATAAGTTTCCTGATTTATTGCTTTGGGTGTTAGGAAAGGTAAGAATTAAGGAGAGTCAGACACAGGAGAAAGAACATGAGGCGAGGAAAGAGCAAGAAGGAAGAGAAACGACTATTGTTATGAGCGATCGATTGAGTGGGGAAAGACTAAAGATGGGAGGAAGAATTGAAGTGAAGTCAAGGTAAGTGAAACTTTATCAATACTGGGGAAAATCGTATCTTGCTTGCTTGGATTTCTATCTACGGAGAACTAATAGGTTTATATAGAAAATACCAGATCGTTCTTGCGCATTCAACTCCAGTCTCCAGGACTCGGAGAAAGTTCCAACGACTTCCATTGCCCGGTCAGGAGTCCAGCCGGTGATGGTACCGCATCACCGGAATTCCGGATTTCCTTTCCCCCTCGCTTTGTGTCCCGATGGCCTTCGGCCATCTCTGCGCATTCCCCGTTATACTATACAACCAGGTATAGTAATCCCACCTCTTCGCTTGATAATGAGTGACAAAGAAAACTAGTTACAATTGGTTAACCTGATAGGAAGGGTAGAAGAGAAAAGATACGTAAGGGCGGAGGTGTCGCCGGTGACTTGCAACAACGACCAGAGGAAAGGTCCTCATATCTTGCGCGCCCTAAACCTGTGGATGAGCTTAGAGATATGGCAATTGTGGCATGAGGGGGCGGGGAAACTGGCTCATTTTCATCTATTTCCCTCGCGATTCTTTGTCCGATGGTTGTGAGAGCTGGCTCATTGAGAGACATCATATTGAGGTACTTGGGCCTCCGCTGCGAGTGGTGGTTAGAATTTCTTGTGGGTGTCGCACTGCAGGATTCATCAAATCGCTTCTACCTATCGTAAACGGCTGAATCTACGTGGGTGGGGGCATGTTTGTGGAGCCGTACCGAGACTCATAATTGTCTGACATTGAAGGGTCAGGCAACAAGCATGGTATACGTTCAGATAAGATTTGTATCCAAGCTTTATCCAGGATTTGTCATAAGTGGCTCCAAGCTAAGGCTTTGTGGCAAGGCGAATTATACTTTGGAAGAATTTGATTTTCACTCAGTGGCAGGTTTCACTTCAGCTACTTCTTACAACACACGGGGGGAAGGCTTCCGTACAATACAAGATCGTGATCATTTCGCTGGTTAACCTAAATTAGCTTTGCGAGAATATTCCTCCTAACACTTGTATTTGACTTTGAAGTGTTAGGCGACGCTCTTCAGTTAATACACTATGACTACTCCTAATGAACTTCAGCTATGAGATATTTTATCAATAGCTCCTGTCCTCTCACCTCCACGCTGTTTAACTTATTCACATTCCTTACCAAATAGCATGAATGCATGAACATCAGCTCAGCCCCAACCAATCATTACCGGCATAGGAGACAAAAGCAGTTTCAATGTCACAGATAGCTACAACACGAACTACAACACCATATATACAGAGGAAAGGCATTAGACCTTAGACTAGCTATTCCCGCCAGAACATCGCTTACGCCACCACGATCGACGCACATGACCAGGGGATGGATCAAGTGATTGATTTTTACAAACCCCAAAGCCATGATTTCATCAACTGCTAGTGGCCTGATGGCGAGGGTGGTTCTATCATGATTACTCTCTTCTGCTTCAGGGCTCTGGGAGCTGGGAAAACAGGTCTCAGGTGGGAGGGCACCGCAGTAATCCATGTACATAGGATAAGGAACAGCTATCTAACGGAATCAATTCCCTGGGGATTGATGAGTTATGCGATCGGGATATAAATCAGAAAATTACACTTGGGGGTATCTACTGCCAATTTTAGAGCCAAAAGTTGAAAACTCCGGAGAATGTGTTCGATGCCCCCACTGGATAACCACTGGATAAGTTGTATTGGGTTAGGAGCTACCCAGTCCCTACGAGATCCACAAAGTATTTCTGGAGGCAAAGCGTTACTTTGGAGGTTGGTGCCTCGTGGTGTCTGAGGCCCTGGGGCTTCTAAAGTCTGGGCATTTTCCTTTGGACAGGACTTGTATCTGCTTTAACGCCGTGGGTCAGCTTCTGGAGAAGCATTTTGTGCACAAAGGCCCAGCGCTCATGGATAATATTTCCCATCGATATCCGGGGGTCCGCTTTTTCTTCACTAGTCGATGGTATATCGGTGTCGAGATTGAGAAATATTTTCCTAGAGCCGTGAGGTTTCTCCGGATAAAGGGAACAAGGCAAGAAATTACGAGATATTTTGAGAAGATATTGGATGACGATCTCAACCCGGAGGCAATGAATGCCGGTCTTCGCGTGGAAATCATAAACCAGGGTTCAGAAACAATTTCCAATGTGTATGTACCTGCAGATTTTCATTCCAGGCCAGCTTCGCTTCTGGTATCACCTAGGTTTCTGCTTAGTTTATTGAACATCGCTGAAATATTGTATGGAACAACAATCCACGACTGGCGCGAGCAACCCAACAGAATGACCAATGTCTAGTGTTCGGGCGATCCCTAATGTGCCGGATTGGAAACAATTAAGACTGGTAGTACGTATTCCTTGAATACAAGTACAAACACCCCCGGTTTCCTGTCTTGCATAAATAACCGAACATCCCGATGCAACAGGCACAATGACGGGTTGGAACAACCCATTGCCAATTGGGCTAAGCATCGGCAACCTAGTCGGCAAAGGCAGTCGCACTTCGGAGGATGGCGGAATAAGGTATAGCCGGTTGCCCAGCCATAGCGGGGTCATAGCTCAAACACGCGGGTCCGTGGACCCCCAAGGCATATACAACTCCAGCTCCCCTGAAACCACCAGATTGTCAAAAGGTTCTCGAGGTGAGGAGGGGAAGATCGCACGGAAGTAAGCCAATAGACTAAGAGATATGACCTGGAACTTAGGCACTCAGAGGAAGGAATATGGAACGTAAGTTTACCGCCTATAAT
>Ga0307509_10002160_pt1 | contig 32330 bp, 27 predicted proteins | sample 10_EM_MG_FD_202245 | JGI IMG/M metagenome (GOLD analysis project Ga0307509, IMG submission 202245) | Populus trichocarpa ectomycorrhiza microbial communities from riparian zone in the Pacific Northwest, United States - 10_EM | ecosystem: Host-associated > Plants > Roots > Unclassified | place...
GATGCAATTGCAGAAATACCTGGGCCGGCTCAACGACATCGTGACCCACGAAGCACTCTTCGTGGATATCATCCATCGTCATGCAGGAGGATTGACGGAGGAGCAAGGCCGCCGCCGCGCATTTGCTGCGGGACTTGTCATCGGAGATCAGCAGGCGCAGATCCAGAAGTTGCTTGATCGCTCCCGCAAGGCGCATTCTCGCTTCGAACGCGCCAAAGCATTCTGGAAAATACCGAGCCGGAGCGCCTCAGTGGCAGCGCCTTCGGTGGAGCAGCCCTGAGAGATAAACCAGGCACACCAGTATTTGATCAGCGCAATGCCGGAGCGAACCAGCATGCGCTCGATTCAAGTCCGTAAGGAGTCGCCATCGGAAAGGCGGCCGCCGCGAAAATATGACGGTTTGATGAATGATCTAGCGCAATGAAGCTGTCGTAAGCGCGAGGCATACAGGCGAGATCGATCTCCCGTCGGACATGCCATGAAATCTCAAATCGTCGAACAGCTCGGACAGGCCGACATTCTGCTGCCGTCGCTGATTGCGGAAGGGCTCGCGGCCAACGATCGTATCAAGGTTCGCATGAGCGCGCTGCAGGCTGCCGTCCATCACGCGCGAGAGCCGGCTCACCCCGTAAGCGAATTGCAGGTCGAATGCCGTGTCGCCGGCATTGCGCCTGCGGCGCTCGCAGCGCTGATCGGTGGCGCCCATCTTGCCGGCGATGGGCGAATGGTTGCGCCTAATCTTGCCAGGTTGATGCAGGAAATCCACGACGACGCCGCGACGATGGTCCATGCCGTGAGCGCGGGCAATCCGTCCGAGGGCGAATCCGTGAACGCGCGGCTTGCCGCGATCCGTGCCGGCGGTCTGCTCGAGGCCTCGAATGAAATGGAAATCACCCGCATCAGCAAATTGACCGGTGTCGCGGAGGACGGCGGCGACAGCCTGCATCGTCTGGTGATGGATCTGCACAAGGCGATCAACCGGCTCGCGGCGAATTGCGCCGAGGAGATCCTGGCGGGCGCCCATGTCTTCGGCTTGCACTCCGAAGACCGCGATGCCGTGGAAAGTTTCATGCAGGGGCTCAACGAGACCCGCCCCCTGAAGTTCAACCATCCAGGCCTTGACACCATGGCGACGCGGTCGGGCAGCCGGCTGTTGATTCAGAATGATATCGGGACCACCGATGCCCACGTTGTGGTGATCGCGGTCAAGAAGAATGCCGTGACAGTCACCTATACGGACGTGCACCGGGCGCGCGCGAAGTTCTTTATCGCACTGTTCGACAAGTTTGGGGCGAAGTGGAGCGGGCTCGATCGTCATGTCGCGGCCGGCCTCGGCGATGACGACGCGTTCTTTCTCGTCACCGGGCAGTATCAGGCCGGCTGTTCCGGAGACCGCAACGGCTTCCTGACTGCGCTTGGCGCGGCGCTGGTTTTCCTGATCGACTGGAACAAGGCGCGCAAGCTCCTGCGCAGTTGGGTCGCAAAGGAAGATGCGGCGCGCATTCTCGATTGGGCCGCGAGGCGCCGGGTTGGTCACCGCGCCTTCCTTGAACTCGGTGGCAATGAATTGATCGGCGCGGCGGTGCGAAACGCAGCGCCGACGCGGATAGGTTTCGGTGAGCGGCTGGATCAGGCACTCGGCCGCAGCGCGGCGAACGATTTTCTCAAGTCCGCAATGCAGGCTTCGACCGAAGCGCTGATAGCGGGGCGATCGGCCAGGCTGGTCCGCGACCAGATCGAAGCGGATCTGGTCCGACGTCTGGAACGTGTCGATAGCGCGCTGCTCGCGATCGTTCTCCGCCAGGTCGGATTGGCGCACGACCTGACCGCTGCCATCGGCCATCATCTTGCCGCGCTGCAGGCAGGTCGTCCGGCCGACGGCAAGCTGCTCGCGGTCCGTGCCGGTCAAATCGAACGCAAGGCCGACCGCATTGCCATTGAAGCCCGCAATGAAGGTACCCGTCTCGACGCCGGCCCGATCATTGAACAGCTGGTGGAGCGCGTCGAAGAAGCCGTCGATGAACTGGAACAGGCCGCCTTCGTCGGCTCGCTGGCGCCGGCTGCAGTCGATCCGGCGCTACTATCGGCACTGGCCGAATTGTGCGCCGTCGCCACGACAGCGACCGAAGCCGCGGCTTCTGGGCTCGCCGCCGCCGTCGAAGTTCCGGAGGGACGCCGCGCCGACTCCGAGGACGCGCTGGCCGCCGTTGTCCGTCTCATTGATGCCGAGCACGCCGCCGATTCGCGGGAACGCGACGTCACCGCGAGGGTGTTTGCCGGCGGCTACGACGTCGCGACGTCGCTCTCCGTTCTCGAGCTAGCCCGCGCCATCGAGCGCGCAACCGACCGGCTGGCCGGATTCGGGCATCTGCTGCGGCGGCATGTCATGGCCGATCTATCAACCTAACGAGGATTTCAGCCCATGCATATCGTGTGTATCGGTGGCGTATCGAACGAGCAGCATTCGGCTGACGCCATCGGCGCCAAGGCTGCGAACTTGGCGCGGATGGCGGCCCTTGGTTTGCCGGTGCCACCAGCCTTCGTACTCCCGGTCGCGCTCTGCGTTGATGTCATCGATAACGATGCCCACGCCGAACGCCATCTGCGCGACGGATTGAAGGAAGGCATCGAGTTCCTGGAGCGCGCGACGGGAAGGCGTTTCGGCGACCGCCGGCAGCCACTCCTGGTGTCGGTTCGGTCGGGTGCGGCGCGATCGATGCCCGGCATGCTCGACACGGTACTCAACGTCGGCTGCACATCGATGGCCGTGCAAGGGCTCATCCGATTGAGCGGCCGGCCACGGCTGGCGTGGGATTGCCGGCGACGCTTTATCGAGAGTTACGCCGAAACGGTGCTGGGAATTGACCCCGGACCGTTGGCGGCGCGGCTTGCGGACTTGATCGCCAGCGAAGGCGTCGCTGATGAGCGCGAGCTCGACAGTGAGGCGCTCGAACGTCTCGCCGCAGACCAGCAGGCGCTGATCGAGGACCGGGACGACGGCTGGTTGGAAGATGCGCCGGCGCAGCTCGAAAGTGCTGCAAGGGCCGTATACCGGTCGTGGATGAGCGAGCGGGCGCAAGCCTATCGCCGCCTGCAGAAGCTGGACCATCTCAACGGGACCGCGGTCACCGTTCAGGCCATGGTATTCGGCAATGGCGGGCTTTCATCCGGCGCCGGCGTCGCGTTTTCGCGCGATCCCTCGACGGGGTTGGCCCAGCCAATGATCGATCTTGTCCTCGACGCCCAGGGCGAAGACGTCGTCTCGGGCCGCCGGACGCCTGACACCGAAGAGACGATCGTCCGCTCGTTGCCGGCCATTGCAGCCGAACTCGGCGATATCTTGCGGCGGCTCGAACAGGAGTTCGGCGACGTTCAGGACGTCGAATTTACCATCGAGGACGGTAAATTATGGATTCTTCAGACCCGATCCGCGAAGCGGACGCCGCGCGCTGCGCTCCGGATCGCGATCGACCTCGTGCATGAAAAACTGATCACGCAGCAAGAAGCGCTGCAGCGGCTCGCCGGCATCGACCTCGCCGCGCTGGTTCAGATTTCGCTGGTCTCGGCTGACAAACCCGTCATCGCAGGTATAGGCGCGTCCGGCGGCATCGCCGTGGGACGCGCCGCGTTCTGTTCTGAGCGCGCCCAACGTCTGGCGGCCGGCGGTGATCCCGTCATCTTGATGCGTCCCGATACCAGCACGGCCGATGTCGCGGGCTTTGCCGTCGCGGCGGGCATAGTGACTTCGGTTGGGGCGCGCACCGCCCATGCCGCGCTCGTCGCGCGCCAGATGGGGAAGCCCTGCGTTGTCGGGTGCAGTGGAATGACGGTCGACGTCGCAGCCGACCGGGCACAGCTTGCGGGCACTACGATCTCGGGGAGCGACTGGATCACCATCGACGGCGACGGCGGCAACATCTACCTCGGACGGAGCGAGACGGTCGCCTCGCGACCCGAGGCGGAGCTTGCCGAAATAGCAACATGGCGATCTCGGAGCCATCTCGACCGCCGTCAGAAGACGAAAATCGCGTGCAGTCCGCCGGTTCGATCCGTGATTGGAAGAAAGAAAGAGACCAATCTCTGAAAGAATTCGCGTTGGTATGGGGGGTCCCTACGCCAAGCACGATTTCTGAAATGTGTTCGGCCCACGGTAGCTTCTGCTTGGTGCCCATCCACACAAAGCCGTCAGATGGGTATTAATGTCAATTGATTCCCAATATTGTGGGCGTCAACAAAAACAGTGCGTAAGGTGCTCTATGAAAATATCAGAGATCGCTTGCCCCTCTTGCGGAGCTCTATATTTGATGGCCGAGTCAATGTCGGTTTCCGCCAGCCCGAGCCACGCTGACTGCGCGCTATGCGGGAAGCTTTTGGCATCATGGCAGGAACCGCGAATGAGGGCCTATCGTCTCGAAATGTCGTCCGACCTCAAATATGTCCGCGTTCCGCCTCCGTCATCACCTCGATAGCCTCGCACAAGCAGGTTCCGCGTTCGTAGTGATTTGAGTGATTCTGGCTTCTGCTTCAGGTGTAACGCGACGTAAGATCAGAACAGGTACTTGGTTTTGTCAGCCAGAACCTGTTCCTGATTCGATGTCCCATCTACGGATCTCTAGCTGCCTCGCTCACTTTTGGTGGTCCCGGTTCCCCCTCTCTTGCCGTTCGATGGCGCGGGACCCGCGTTCAAGGGCCGCTGCCAATACGCGAAGCCTCCGTGCCTTCTTCGGATTAGACACTCTTGCCGCAATTAGCTCGGCTTCTGCGATTTGGGCCCGAACTGTTCTGAGAGTTTCCGATGTCTCTGTCATAAAGTCTTCGTAGCAGAAAGGCGAACCGAAGACGAGTGAGCCGAAGAGAAGGCGACTTGATACTTTCGGTTCCCCTAACCGGACAACAAGCCGAGACATCTTTCGCCAGGACCGATGCTTTCTTCGGCTGGATCTAGAGCGAGTGGCTTGCGAGCGCGAATCCCACCATCATCAGTCCGATGGCTGCGATCCAGCCACCGAAAGCACGGACGGCGATCCCGCGCCAGGCCATTGAGGCTCCGGCGTCCGGCCGGCTGAAAGCGGGCGTCAGGGCCATGGTGAGCGTGATGGCAGCGTAGCCGGCGGATGCCAACCCTGCCGCGAACAAAATGCGATCGGTCTCAGGCGCAAGATCACTCCCATTCACCGCGCCGCGCGCCATCGCCAATCCGAAGGCGACCATGCAAAGTAGAGTGGTAGGAAGTCGCGCCGCTGCCGCCAGCAGCAGCCCCAGCAGAAGAATCATCCCGGCGTCCACCGCCGGCCCCGTCGAGACGAGGCCGGATATCCGCCCCAGGACCAGCCCGGCCAACAGCCCCAATGGAAACACCAGCACGAGCCAGCGTCCTTTGGCGGCGCCGAGCGAACCCGCCAGCACACCCATCGCGGTCCACAGGATGAGGTCCTGCAGGTCGGTCAATGGATGAAGAGCGCCGGTGTAGAAATCGCCGAGGCGCGAGGCGATGATGTGCGCGTCCGCCCCTTGCGCCTGGGCGAACAGCATCGCGGCTACCATCGAGACACGACCAAACCCGAGCTTCATGCCACGGCTCCCAGGCTTTGCGCGAGGAAATAGCAGCCGAGCGCCGCGATCACCGCGCCAAGTCCTTGGATCAATCGCTCTCCGGCGGGCCAGCGCGTCAATGTGCCGATCGTGATGCCGCATAGATGAAGCAGGCCAGTGGCGAGGACGAAGCCGACACCATAGGCCAGCGGATTGGCGGAACTCGGCAGCTCCACCCCATGAGCGTGGCCGTGAAAGATCGCAAACACCGCAACGACCACGGCTGCTGCAGCAAACGGCAGGCGCAGGCGCATCGTGACGGCCACGCCGAGAACGAGAGCGGACAGCGCAATCACCACCTCCGGGATCGGCAGGGGAATTTGTAACACGCCCAAGACACCGCCGAGCGCCATCACCATCGGAAACGTGATCGGCAGCACCCAAATCGCGGGCGCCCCGAGCTGCGCCCCCCAGATTCCGACCGCGACCATCGCGATCAGATGATCCATCCCCGTCAGCGGGTGCAGGAGTCCCCGGGCGAGGCCACCGCCCACCGCCACCTGCTCATGCGCAAACGCTGGCTGTGCAACTACGACAGTTGCAAGGGCAAGCAGGATTATTGGGGCGATGCGGAGAGACATAGTACGAAAGCTGTCTGTCATGTGGTTGCGAGTACGCGCAGGAGGCGGCCGAAAAACCAGAACATGGATACCGAGCCGATCGCGTAAGCCGGCAGCGCATCACCCCAGCGCGGCAAGACGGCGCCAAGCCGCCGGTGCGCCCAGATCAGGGCCAGCACCAGAAGCACGAAAGCGAGTTGCCCGATCTCGACGCCGATGTTGAAGAAGAAGAGCGCCGCCGGCAGCAGGCGGCGTTCGAGCCCCAGCCCCGCCAAGGCGCTGGCGAAGCCAATGCCGTGAACCAGGCCAAATGTGAAGGCGACGGCCCATGGATAGCGCGCGGTCAGCCCAGCTTCGCCACGCTGCTGCTTCACGATCTCGACGCCGACGAACACGATACTCAGCGCGATGCACGCGTTGAGGGGGCGTTCCGGCACGCCGATCACCCCGAAGGCCGCGGCGGCGAGCGAGGCGCTGTGTCCGATTGTAAACGCGGTGATGGTCTTGACCAGCCGCCATCCTCCGCCGACGATCCAGATCAGCCCCAGCACGAACAAGAGATGATCGGCGCCCAGCAGAATGTGATCGATCCCGTAATTCACATAGGTCTCGGCCAATTCGACCCAGGTCTGCAGGGTCGGGGCGCTCGTACCGAGCAACGAAACCACGGGGTTCGCGGTCGATATCGTGTAGCTGCGCGGTTCGCCCGCGATCGGAATGATCTTGATCAGCACCGCGGACATGTTGGCGCCGAGATTGGTGATGGTGATCGGGCCGACCAATCCCTTCTCGCCGCAGTTCAACTCTGGAAGTCGCAAAAAACAATGTGGCGGGACCCGCAGGTCGACGCGCTCAGCTCCGATCGAGGGCTCCATGGTCCAGAGGCCGACGAACGCGCCCGGCCGGACCTCGCGGAATTCGATCACGCCCAACGTGGCTTCATGCGCGCAGAGCTGACGGGGCAGGGTGAGCGCGGCGAGAAGGAGCAGCGTCAATCGCAAATATCGAACGGCGTTCACTGCTCGTACCGCACTTTATAGTTCGCCTTGAGACGGCCGACCGCGTCCCACGCCTGTTTGCGCGTTTCTTCCGTGTGCCAGATCTTGGCGACTTCATCGCGCACGCTGTCGAAAGCGGCGAGCGCGCCCGGGCGTCGGGAATCGAGGCGAACGACGTGCCAGCCATCCTTCGACTGCAAGATGCTCCATTGTCCCTGCGTCAATGCCAGAAGTCCATCCCGGAAGCCTTCACCGAACGACGCTGCGAGGCTCGTGACCGGACGTCCGAGAATGGCGCGCGTCTGCTTTTGCAGGTCCTCGGCCTCGTGCTGGCCCAAAATGTCCTCGAGCTGTCGCTGCGCCGTCATCCGGTCGGTCGGCGGCGTCAGGTAGAATCCGACCCGCTCAGGCTCGTCGAATCGTGCATGATTGCTCGCGAACCACGCGCGGAGCTGCTCTTCCGTTGGTTGCGCCACCCGGACCTGGTCGAAGATCATCAGCTGCAGTTTGAAGGCTACGCGGTCGTGAATCATGTCGTCGCCGCGATCGACGCCAAGTGCCTTGCCTTCGCGGTACAGAATCTCGCTTGCGACCCAGCTCTCGATCATCTTCTCGAGTTCGGCATCGGAGGGAGTGCGGGTCTTGTCCTCGTCGAAATTCTCGATGAAGGACTGACGCATCGCCTTGGTCACGGTGATGACCTTGTCATCCGTTGCCGGGGGATGCAGAACCGCGTCGCCCGCGAAAATCAACGCTCCGAGCAACGCGAAATGAACCAGCGGTTCGCGCCAGACGAAGCGCGCGGTAGCAGACAGGCCAAGGCCGGACGGCTTCGCAACGACATCGGCTGAATCTGCAGTGGCGCGTTTGGGAGAAGTGGTGGCCGACATCCCAAAGGTCTGGGCGGCGTCTGGCAGCGCTGGCGTTGACATATTTCCTTCACAACTCTCGCGACACGCGGCGCGTGGCGGCTGTATGCAACGCGGCGCCCGATCTGTCATCCGACAATCGAGAACAAAGCTCATGGAAATTTTTTCGACGGGGGGCCGAGCCACAATAAAACTTTCATGGAACTGTCTCCGAGTTCTGATTGGGTCCGGCCATGGAGAACTCCGCGTATCGTCTGCCGTGATGGCTTTTCGCTTTCCGGGCTCGCATCGAAATCCTCAAGGGGCAACTACATGGTTCCGTCTGCTAAGAAAATCCTGCTGACTGCGGCTTCGGTCTCGTTGGCCTTGACGCAAACAGCCACCGCCGAAGAATGGGGCGGTGAAAGGCACCCCCGGGGCAATCCTTACGTGGCTGGCGACATGCACAACCACAACACCTGCACCGACGGGTCCGTTGCGGCGGGCTACGCGATCGATCGCTCGGTCGGCACCGGTGTCGCCGCCGCGGGGGGCAATAATTTCGATCTGGACTGGTTCACGCTCGGCAACCATGGCGGCTCGGGCAATCGCGACTGTCGCTTCAGCGACAGCAGCGCCAACATTCCCGGCGACACGACGACGACTTGGAGCCAGACGCTTGGCCAGACCATTCAGGGCATCACCGTCACCAGCTTGAAGGGCACGCCGAACGGCACGGGCACTGGCGCGACCATGTGGCGTTGGCAGTCGATCAAGGAAATCGAATACCCGATCATCGTCAACCGCACGCCGACGTATAACAAGGTGCTGGTCGAAGGCCTGGAATGGATCGTTCCCGGCCACGAGCATACCGACGTCGCCGTGATCGCCGGCCAGAACCCGCGCGGCTACGGCAACGCCGACAAGATGGCGGAGTATGAATTCCGCTTCGACCGCGCCGATACCGATGCGATCGGTCCCTTGGACGCCAGCAACAATCAGGTCTGGACCGGCAAGGACAACGTCAACAACAGCGGCACCGCCGGCCATCAGAAGGCGGTCGCGGGCATTACCTGGCTGCAGGCGAAGTACCCGCTGCAATCCTACGCCATCCCGACCCACAGCGAGCGCCAGGGACCATTCAATCCGACCGGCACCAGCGGCTACAACATCGAGCATTTCAGGGACTTCAACAATGCCGGTCCGACCGTCGCGTTCGGCATCGAAGCACCCGGTCACATGGCCCAGGGCGTGGTCGCGATCTCCAGTACCCAAGAGGGCGTGGGCTCCTACAAGACCACGGCCGTCGGCGGCGGCACCTACGGCATGAGCGGCGTCTACACCGCGAAGGTCGGTGGCTTGTGGGATGGCCTGCTCGGCGAAGGACGGAACGTCTTCATGTATGCCAGCTCCGACTGGCACAATCGCGGTGCGGGCGGCGCGCGCGACTCGTTCACGACCTCGGACTTCATCCCGGGCGAGTACACCAAGCTCTACATCCCGAACCGCGAGAATTTCCGCGCGCAGTCGATCATCGACGGCATGCGCTCGGGCAATTCCTATTCTGTTCTCGCAGATATCATCGGGCCGGATCTCGTGTTCCGCGCCAGGGCCCAGCACGACGACGACTGGAAGACGATGGGCGAAACACTCGTCGTCAGGCCGGGCGACAAGGTCGTGGTCGAGATGGAGATGACCGTACCGGCCAGGAACTACAGCCCGTACAGCTTCAACAATCCGCTGTTGGCCCAGGTCGGCATCCAACAGCCGCTGAACAAGCCGAGGCTCGATCACGTCGATCTGATCACGGGCCAGATCACCGGCGTCATCGCGCCGGGTGCCCCGGGTTACGCGGTTCCGAATGCGGCTGGCGTTGCCGGTGCGGCGGTCGTCTACAACCCCACCACCAAGATCGCTCAGCAGGTCCCTGCCTCCAGCATGCAGAGCTGGAAGCAGAAGGATGGTTCGACCCGGTTGCGGTTCACGACCACCTTCGCAACGGGCAGCACTCCGATGTATATTCGCGCCCGCGGAACCAATATTCCGGTCGCGACGCCGAACGTCACGGACACCGCGGGCAATCCGCTGGTCGACGTCACCAACGCCCAGGTGAGCTGCACCGACGCGGCTTGCCCGGCCCATCTTCAAAGCGTCAACGGCGTCAAGAAGGTGACCTACGACGTCCAAGCCTATGCGAACAACTGGTTCTATGCGAATCCGATCTTCATCCGGCCGCATGGTTCGCCGAAGCTGCTGGTTGAAACCAACCAGGAGCTGGCGCGGAAACTCGGTGGTCGCGCCGATAACGGCCATGACTGGGACGACCACAATCACGGCCATCGTGATTGGGACTGAGTCCTTTAACAAGGCTCTATCTGGCGGGGCCGCGAAATCGCGCCCCGCCAGAATGTTTTGATATGACGGGTGAATCCCGCCGCGATTTTCGCGACGGCTTTGGTCCCCAATGATCGCGTGGATTTCGCTTGCGCCGAAACGATCTCCTGGCCGTGTGCCTTCTCGTCGGCCTTGGGTATGCGGCGGCCGTGCCGGCGAGTGCCGACTCCGTGTCGGCCGAGCCCACTAGAGAGGGTTGTGAAGCAGCGGTCGCGTTGGCGCGCGCGCGGGCCGCGGCCCTTCCTGCCGATGATCTGTCGCGCTATTTCGCCGAGCGTGATCTGCACCAGGCCCTGATCGAAGCCGGCAATGGCGAGTTCGACGATTGTCTGGACGCGACGGCGCGTGCGACCGAGGAATTGCGCGAGCGGCGGCACCAGTTGCGACCGGGTGAACGCCTCAAGATCCTGCAGCCCGACGAGATTCCAATACCCGACGGGATGGTGGCCCCGACGCCGGAGAACGTCGATCGCGCCAAGTGAATGGTGTGCGGTTGCGGCGACCTCGGCGGGCTGCATCCATGTCATAGCAGTGTCACGCTCCTTCGCGCATTGTCCGCCGCATTCGAAAGACAAGGCCTGGACGTCGCGACATGGATCAGATCGAGCCGCTTTTCCCGATTCCGCTGTTGCGTTCGCCGCGGCTCTTGACCCCGGCTCTCAACGAGGCCGCCGTGGCGGCCATCCGTAACGCCCGAATCGAGAACAATCTGCGCTCGGATCAGCTGTTCCACACCGAGGTCGCCGATCCCCGCGACAACAGGCTGTTTCAGGAGATCGCCGAACTCGCGATCCCGAAGATCGTCGATTTCGGCGTCCTGCTGTTCGGTGAGAAGCTGCAATGGACCGTCAAGGAGATGTGGACCAACGTGCTCGAGACGGGAGGCAGCCAGACGCTGCACGCCCACGCCAACAGTTTCGTCTCGGGGATCTTGTATCTCACACCCTCGCACCCGGCCTGCCGCACCGTGTTCGTGCGACCGCCCGGCGGCTCTGATTTCTCCTTTCGTCACCACACGCGAAGCGCGGCGGTCGGCCCGTTCAATGCGGGCAAGTATGTCTTGCCCGAGGCGGAACCTGGAGATCTCGTGCTCTTTCCGAGCTACCTCTACCATGAGGTGCCGAGAAACCAGGGCCAGCAGAGGATCACCATCGCCTTCAATGCCATTCCCAACAGTCTGGACTGCTGGGGCTATCGCATCAACTTCGCGCCTTGAGCGACGGGCTCGCTGGTCATGCATGGTTTCGTCACCGGCCGAATTCACGGGCCAATATCTCCCGTGCCTCGCCGCGTGACGGTGCGGCATCCCTGATCGCCTGCAGCAGACGCGCGGCCGCCGCCCGGTCCGACGTCAACAGCGATTTCGCCATGCCGATCAGCGGTCCATAGGCGGGGTCGAATTCCGGGCTGAGGCGAAGCGCATCGAGCAGGCCCGGTGCCGCAGCGTCGATCAGGGCGCTGCCGCGCGGATCGCCCGGCAACGCCGCGCCCGCTTCGAGAAAACGATCGCGCGCCCGCCAGTAAGCGTTCAGGCGATCGCCCAGTGCATCGCGCTCCGGCGCGGCCAGAAGCTCGGCCGGATCCGGTCGCATCGCGCGCGTGACGGCGAGCAAGAGCGTCCAGGGCGGCGCAGTCAAGGCATGGACGTTGCGGCGCGCATCGAAGGTCACGAAGGGATCGTCGTCGGTATTGCGGGGGCCTTCGCCTGCGAAGGCGGTAAGCGCCCGGGGACCTCCGAGATATTGTCCGAGCAGATCGATCGGTGTTTCGAACCCCAGCGGGTGCGCGACGGACCGGACTGAGGGATCGCGCAAGCGCGCGGCCAGCGCGTCGGGATCGACGTCGTTGCCATCTCGTGGACCGATCAGCGCCAGCATCGGTGTGCGCACGCTGTAATGGTTGAGCCAGGCGGAACCTTTCGGATAGATCGCGAGAAATGCGCGGACGATCGCGCGCAGCGACGGCAGATCGAGCTGATACAGCGGCAGCCATTGGCAGAACACGCCGCCTACCGCCAGTCGGCGTTTCACGGCCGCGAAATGCTCGATGGTATAAAGTGTTCCGCTGCCGTCCAGCGCCGGATGAAAGAGATCAGCGACGATCACGTCGTAGGCCCCGGCGTCCGCGGCGACGTAGCGGCGGGCGTCAGCGACGGTCACCGGAGGCATATGAGCCGCGGCTGCTGGATTGGCAAACCAGGGCAGCAGTTCGACCACCTCCCGCGACAGTTCGACGCCGCGCACCGAGACACCAGGCATCCGCGAGCCGCCGACCACGGTCGCGCCGATGCCGACACCGAGAAACAACGCCCGATGCGGGGCCGGATGCAACAGCAGCGGCAGCATCGCTTGCCGGTGGTCGGAGCGAACCGAACTCGTTCCTCCCATCCGGAAGCGGCCATTGACCTCAAGAAAACGCGCGCCCGAGGCGTCATCGACAACGCTCGCCGTCACCATCGGGCCTTCACGAACGGTGAGCAGGGTGCCGCCCGGCGGCACTCTGATCAGGGACGGTGTGGGACGTACCCACAGCACGAGCGCTGCAATCGCGGGTAGCGCCGACCAAAGCAGCGCGGCCCCGCGGGGCGGAAGAAGCAGTAGATAGCCGAGCGCCAACGGAATGAGGGCGGTCCAGGCCCCTAAGGCCGGAATCAGCACTTGCGCCGTCAGAAGCGGTGCCATCGCGGCGCCGACACTGTTGATGCCGACAGCCCATCCCAGCGACCCGCGCCGGTCGCGCACGCGCTGCGCCAGGAGGCCGAACAGCGCCCCCATCGCGATCGACGGCAGCAGGAACAGCGCCATTGCGACAGCCAGTTCTCCGACGATGCCGGCCGCCTCGGCGGCCTCGGCGATGCGGGCGATAGAGGGCGTGAGAAAAGCTGTGACCAAGCAGGCCGTCGCCGTGCCGGCAAGCAGCCACCCCAGATTCGTGTCGCGTGTGTGGCCTCCAGCGCGTTGCCAGGCAAGGCCGCCCGCCGCAGTGCCGACCAGATAGGCCGCGAGCAGTCCGGCGAAGGTGTAGACCGTGTCCTGCATCACCTGCGCCGCGAGCCGAACGACGAGAACCTCAAACGCGATTCCGAGCAGACCGGTCGAGAACAACGTGATCGCGAGCCGTCGACCGCCGAGCGAGGGTGCCCGCACGTCTGCAGTGATCGGCAGGCCTTGGCTGGGCGCCGGTCCCAGCATCAGCGTGCCGAGGGCGCACAGGGCGTTCACGCCGGCGAGGCAGGCCAGCGTTCCGGATAATCCAAGCGCAGGAATCAGCACGAAGGTGGAAGCCAGGGTTCCAACGACGGCGCCTGCGGTGTTCGCGCCATAGACACCGGCGCTGACACGCGCATCGCCGCGCGCGGCCCGCATAATCCGCTCGAGCGCGGTCAAGGTCCCGCCCATCGCGATCGTCGCGGGAAGCAGGACCAGCGTCGGCAGCGCAAAGCTCGCGGCCCACAACAGTGCCGGTGCAGGCTCGGTGCCAAGCAGGGGGGCGAGAGCGCGGCCTATGGCGGGCAGCAGCCAGACGCTGATCAGGCCCCACAGTCCGATCACGGTCTCAAGCGCCGCATACACGGTTCGCGGCGATCTGGCGCGCCGGATCGGGCCATCCAGCGCGAAGGCGCCGAGCGCCAGCCCGGCGAAAAATCCGGCAACCGAACCCAGCACCGCCATCATCTCGGTCCCGAGCGCGAGGTTCAACTGGCGGATCCAGACGATCTCGTAGCCGAGCCCCGCGAAGCCGGACGCAGCGACGATCGGGACCAGCGCCCAAACCGAATCGATCCGCGGACGAGATGGCGCCGCTCCTGCGGGATCGATTTGAATCCTCGTCGCGAGCCGATCTCTCGTGGCCATCGCGCCGCCGTCCGGATCGGATTGCATGGTCGTCGTTCCCTGGCCGCAGGAGGACGCGGCGTCGCGCTCGTCGCGCACGCGCCGTTATCTCATGTCTGCAGGAAGGCTCGGATGCAAGTCCGGGATCGCCGATATATTGCCATCCGTTTTTGACAGCGCCGGAAATGCCGGCGTGTTGCGGCGAAGCCGCATCGAATCACTTGTTCCGTGTCAAATTTTCCGATGATTTATGACAGCCATTTGACGGCGACATAGAATGACTCGTTTCGCGGTCGACAAGGTGAATCGTGACCTCAAGGCAATGAGGTTGCTCCGGTCCTCGTCGTCAATCTCGCTCAGGGACAAGGTCGTCTCCGGGGCGGTAGCGCTCCCGGTGTCCGCGTCGACGACGTCTTCCCAGGTCTCGTTGTTCTTCACCGTCAGGAGCCGGTAACGGGGCGACGCCGAAAGCTCGAAGCTGACGGATGCGGTTCTCGCACCCGGATGCAGTCGTTCGGCGATTGCGATCGCCTCGGCGAGCGAGAGCTTTGCCGCGCGGAATGGTTCAAGCAGACGCCGCTTCATCTCCTCCTCGTCCTGCGACGTTCCAACCTGCTCATCAGTGGCAGTCGTGCCTGCCCTTAGATCGGCGCGCGCGCTTGCAGCAAGACATGTTGCCGATAAGGCCAGGATGATAGCGAACAACTGCTTCTTGGACATGCGCTACTTCCGTAAGGTTCGGGGTTGGTGATGGCGGAACTCAAAAGGCTTCGCGGGGGTCGGATGAACCGCAGCAGTCGCAAGCGAGGTAGTGATGGCGCTCGGCATACTGTCGCGGAGCCTCGATGCGGGCCCGAGCATTCCTGCGTGTCGTTGACGTGGGACGCTCGGTCTTCGGCTTCCGGGACGCCGCTTGGTCTGGCTGCACAAGTTCCGCGAAGGCTTCACGGGGGGCAGAGGCTGCAGCAGAAGCTGAAGGGCTGCTATATGTAGCAGCCTGCTGCAGCGTGGAGGCGGCGGCTGACTGGTCTGATTCAAGACGCAGAGAAGCACTGCTGTCTGCAGCTACTTCGGGACCCGAAGCGGGAGGCAGGCCGACCCGAGTGGTGACGATGACGACCGCTTCGGGACCCTTGACGTCGGAGCGAATTCGGATCGGAGGGAGTTCGACCCTGGCCGTCAAGGCCTCGCTGGAGGCCGTCCGCGGCATCAAGCTGTCGGTCACAAATAGCAGCAGCAACAGCACACCCCCGATCCATAGGAAGTAGCCACGCCACGGCACCACAGACTCGGGCTGCGGATACCCGCGCCATCGAACAGCACCATGTCTCACTCTCGCCTCCTTGCGGGATCTGATGAGGAAAATCCGCACGCCTTGTCGCGTCTGCTCCCGCGCCCGTTCATAGATCGCCCCTCTGCTCTGAAGGCCTGCCTCGATCCTGTCGAAGGCGAACTCGATGGGAGCGAACGAGATGTTGACCCAATGAATGAAGGAGTCCCCGCGAGGCGAGGAAGGCGTAGGTCATTCAGGCACGTTGCGATGGAGTCGCGCACCGATCGCGCGCTGCGGACCGGTGACCAGCGCGGGCAAGCCGATCAGCAAGGAAATCGCGACACCCAAGGCGAGACTTACCGCAATCAGTCCGATCGCAACGATCAGATTGAAACCAACTGCCGCCAGTCCTCCGACCGGGTCTTGAAGGAATGAGACGAGATTTGACATCGATATCTCCTGCATATAAACTAAACCGTATAGTTTGAATAGAGCTCGATCGTGCCGTTGTCAATGGACGAGACCTGCGAATCGCGCGCTCCGTGCGCGATTTGTCCAGAGGGGATCGCCCGTCGACCAAACCAAGAGTTCAATTTCCAAATGGAAATGGGCTCTTAGGCCCTAATCACTGTCTGCTTCGCTCTACGGCATATGCGCATTGCACGGGCTGTATGCACGGATTGCGAAGCGGGTCGGGTGTGCCGAGGCCGTCTGAATCCGATCCATGTGGATCCCAATTGCAACGCATTCCAGTTCAGGAAATGGACTCACAAGATGCAAGAACAACCCGCCGATCACGCCGGATCGTCACGCACCCGGTACCGGATCTTGCAAGCGACGATCGAACTGTACCGCGAGATTGGCTACGGCAAGACGACCGTCGCCGACATTGCCCACCGGGCCGCGATGTCGTCGGCCAACGTCTACCGCTTCTTTCGTTCGAAGCGGCAAATCCAGGAGGTCGTCGTGGCAGAGTTGCTTGACGAGATGTTCCAGGCGGCGGCGAATGCCGCACGTGGTAGCGGCTCGCTTGTTCACCGGTTGGCGGCGATCCTACGCACGATATCGCAGCAGCATGAACGCCGGCTGGCGAATGACGAGAGACTCCATGAGCTTGTTGCAATTGCGACCGACGCCAACTGGCCGATTATGCTGGCTTACGTCGACCGCATCGTCGGATTGTTGGCGCCGATGATCGCGACTGGACAGGCCCGCGGTGAAATTCGAGAGGGGAGCCCAGCGATGCTGGCCCGCTGCCTGCTTGCAGCGATGAATGCGCATGTGACGGCAGGGGAGACCTGCGCCGGAGCGGTCCGGCCGGGGTTCGATGCGATGATGGGCTTCTGCGTCAACGCACTGTGCCTTCCCCCGTCCAGTATCGCAACCTACCGACGTTCGGTTGGCCAGAACTGACCATGCGGAGGTGCTGCCAGTCCATCAAGGCGTCCAATCTGCCTCGCAAGCCGCGAGAAAAAAGCTGATCCGCTCGTGCAGGAAGGACGGCAACGCTTTCCTGAGGTCCTTCATTTCCTCACCCATCAGGGATCTCATAAGCATCGGAAGCAGAATGAGATCCATGAACATCTGCGCGGTGGCTAACCTTCGCTTGCCGCTGAACGGTCCCTTTGGCGAGCGCGCAAGTCTCTGTGTCGCGCCATCCAGGATCTGTGAAACGGCGCCAGCCGCGCGGTCTCGCGCAGCCTCATGAACATTTCGGCTCAATTCGGGAAAACGCCGCGCCTCAGCGATCGTGGCTCGCGTCAGGTCGAGCGTGTCCTCGATAAATCTCTCGACGATCTCCATGCCGAGATTGCTGAGCTTGTCCTGGATCGTGCGGCCTTCGGGCGTGAACCCTTCGAAATCGGTCAATTCGTTGATCGTGCGGCCTACGACCGCCGTGAAAAGCGCCTCCTTTCCCGGAAAATGGGCATAGATCGTGGGCTTGCTCGCAGGAGCCATCTGCGCAATCTCGTCTATGCTCGTGCTGCGGAATCCTTTCTCGAGAAAGAGCTGCTGAGCAGCATCGAGAATCCGCGCCTGAACGTCGCCGGCGAGGTCCTTCGGTGGCCTGCCGAGCTTCGGAGTTTTGTTCTTCGCCATCGTCCATCCACCATCACGAGTTTGTGCGCGCCGAAATCGCTCTTGACACGGCAGTCACAAAAAGGCAAGAAAAAGAAAATATACGGTATAGTATAGTTTTGCCACTTGAGCGGTAGTCCCGGAATCATCCGTCCAGGTGATCGGCGGGCTGCGGCAGGCGGGCAGGCCCCAAGTTGAGGAGATCGTTGTGACGATATTTGGTCCCGAAACGCCGGTTGTCGAGCTGGGGACGCTCTTGCGCGAGCTGAACCATCGGATCAACAACCAGTTCGCTTCCGCAATCAACTCGATGTCGGTTGAGGCCGTGCGTGCGGACGGCGCGGAGGCGAAGGCAGCCTTGGGTAATGCCGTCGCGTTGTTGCATGGATATGCCGACGTCCACCGCGCACTCCTGATGCCGCGATCCGGGAGGTTGATCGACGTCGCCAAATACATTCGCAGGGTATGCCACGCGCTGCGCGGCGCGCTATTGGATCGGCTGAGCATCCAGCTCACGTTGAAGGGCGACGGTCTGCCGCTCCAACCGGAGCGTTGCTACCAGTTCGGATTGATCGTCCACGAACTCGTGACGAACGCCGCGAAACATGCGTGCTTCGACGGGCGGGCGGGAAAGATCCGGATCAAGCTCGCGCGCAGGGATGGGCTCGTCAACTGCGTCGTGTCGGATAACGGGTCTGCTGCAACCCGCGTCAGGCACGAGCAGCGGCAGGGACTGCGGATCGTCGGCGATCTTGCCAGGAGCCTAGGTGGACGGATTGAGCAAGGCGCCGGCACCGACTTTAGATCGGTCGTGCTCTCCTTTGCGCTAACCCAACGCGAGCGGCAAGCGAGCTGCGCGATCGAGTCGCGTCGGGTGAGGCCGTCGCGCCAGGTGAAAACCAGGCCGTCCGGTTCCTCGGCTGAACGCGGAAGCAAGTCGTTGGATCAGGGCGACCGACCCATTGGGGTTGCGCGTGCACGAAATCCGGACGTGCCGCCCGCGCGCGGATGCGAATTGGCTTCATGTGGCTCCGCCGATCCGTTGGGCGAACTGCTGTCATCCTCCTACCGAATGGACGTGCTATGAAACCTTACCCTCCGAACCACACCGACCTCACTCAAGCGCGCGGCAAACTCAAGCTGGGGCATCTGAGCGGTCCAGCCCTTGTGCTTGTCGCAATCACTCTTGCTGGCTGCAACGATCACGGCGCGGCTCCGACCGCACATGCTGCGTTCGTCCGCACCGAGATTGTGCAGCCGCGCGGCCAACAAGCCTCTGTAACCTTGACCGGCGAAGTCCAGGCCCGCGTCCGGGCCGATCTCGCGTTTCGTGTCAGCGGGCGCGTGGTCACGCGGTTTGTCGATGTCGGCAGTCATGTCGAAGCCGGGGAGGTTTTGGCGTTGCTTGATCCTGCCGAACAGCAGGCCGATGTCGACGCCGCGACCGCGGCGGTGGCGGCAGCAGAATCCCAGTTGCGGGTCGCGAAAGCCACTTTCGAGCGGCAGAAGTCCTTGATGTCGAGTGGTTTTACCACCCGGCCGGCCTACGACAAGGCACAGGAAGGATTGCGAACGGCGGAAGGTGTGCTCGATGCCGCGAAGGCCCAGCTCGGATCGGCGAACGACGCTCTCGGCTATGCCGCGTTGCGTGCCGAGGCGGCGGGCGTGATTACGGCGCGCAGTCTGGAGGTCAGTCAGGTCGTACAGGCTGCTCAACCTGTATTTGCGCTGGCGCAGGACGGAGAGCGGGATGCGGTTTTCGAGATCTATGAGTCGGCTCTTTTTGCTGATCTCGACGGCAGCCGGGTGTCGCTGACGCTCGTCTCCGATCCGAGCGTGGCGGCGAGCGGGTACGTCAGGGAAGTCTCGCCCGCCATTGATCCGAAGAGCTCGACCATCCGCGTCAAAGTGGCGATCCAGGATCCGCCGACGGCGATGACGCTCGGCAGCGCCGTCGCAGGGACGGCCAATGCGAAAGCCCAACGGCAGATCGTGTTGCCCTGGACTGCATTGACGGCCGCGGGCTCGAAGCCCGCCGTCTGGACCGTCGATCCAAGGTCAAGGACCGCCTCTCTCAAGCCGGTGACGGTCGGTGGCTATGAAGCGGGCGACGTGCTGATCAACGCGGGTCTGGAGCCTGGCGAGCGCGTCGTGATCGAGGGCGGCAAGCTGCTCAGTGTCGGCCAGCCCGTGGCGTACCAGGGGGATCGGTCATGAGAAGGGGTGCGATGACTTCATCCGGCATCGTGGCCTCAGCGCTGGCAGCGCTGGCTCTCGCTGGATGTCAGCAGGAGACCAAAGCGCCTGAGGCCGTGAGGCCGGTGCTGTCGACTGTGCTGCAGTCGAGCCGGTCGAATGGAGCGGTAGCCGTGGGCGTTGTTGAGCCGCGATTCAAGACCAGTCTGGCCTTCCGCGTGTTGGGACGCCTTACTGCGCGCCCCGTCGATGTCGGGGACCTCGTCGCGGAAGGACAAACCGTCGGCACGATCGATTCGACCGCGCTTGAGTTCGCAGTGCGGGCAGTCAAGGCGGACCTGGCCAAGGCGGAAGCGCAACTTGCCAACGCACGAGCAACCGAGGAACGGCAGCGGACTCTGATTACGAGTGACGCGACCACAAAGCAGGTGCTGGACAATGCCGAGCAAGCGCGGGCCGGTGCGGAAGCATCGGTCGCCCGCGCGCAGGCCAATCTGACCAAGGCCATCGAGCAGCTCGGCTATGCGCAGCTCAAGGCAGATTTCTCGGGTGTCGTCACCGCTATTGGCGCAGACGTCGGGCAGGTAGTCTCGCCTGGTCAAAGCGTGGTGACGGTCGCGAGGACCGATGTCACGGAGGCCGTCGTCGATATCGGCGAGGATTTCCCGCTTCCCCTGGAAATCGGCCTGCCATTCACGGTTGCCCTGCAGCTCCTTCCGGCCGTTCAGGTCGAAGGCCAGGTTCGCGAGATCGGCCCGCAAGCTGATCCGGTGACGCGCACGAGGCGGGTCCGGATCGGCTTGAACAATCCGCCTCCAAGCTTTCGCCTCGGCGCGACAGTCACGGCGAAGCTTGGCAAAGAACAAAGCCCGATCTTGCGTCTGCCCGCGTCCGCCGTGCTCGCCAAGGACGGTGAAACTTTCGTCTGGCTGGTCGATGCCCCCGCCAGCAGCGTCTCCCTGCACAAGATCGATCTCTCGACGGACGAAGGCGGCATCCGCGTGACCGGTGGGCTTGCCGCCGGCGCGCGCATCGTGACCGCGGGGATTCACAGCCTCAAAGCAGGACAGCAAGTCCGTATCGAACAGGATGCAAACCCATGAAGTCGTTCAACCTCTCCGACTGGGCCCTCGGACATCGTTCGCTCGTCTGGTATTTCATGATCGCCTTCATGGCGGCAGGGCTCTTTGCCTATCTTCAACTTGGGCGGCAGGAAGATCCCGAGTTCACCATCAAGACCATGGTGATCCAGGCGCAGTGGCCGGGCGCATCTCCTGAGGAAATGACGCGCCAGGTGACCGACAGGATAGAGAAGAAGCTCGAAGAGCTGGAATCGCTGGACTACACCAAGAGCGTGACGGTCGCGGGCCAGACCACCGTTTTCGTCTATCTGCGCGACAGCACGAAAGCGGCCGATGTCCCCCCGACCTGGGCTCGGGTCCGCAATATGATCGCGGATATCAAGGGCGACTTTCCGCAAGGCGTGATCGGGCCGGGATTCAATGATCGGTTCGGCGACGTGTTCGGCAACATCTACGCCTTCACCAGCGATGGCCTGAGCCAGCGTCAGCTGCGCGACCAGGTCGAGGATATCAGGGCCAAGATATTGACAGTGCCGGATATCGGCAAGGTGGACATCTTGGGTGCGCAGGACGAGGTGATCTTCCTCGAATTCTCCACCCGCAAGATCGCGGCCCTCGGCCTCGATGTCCACTCGATCATGACCTCGCTGCAGGGCCAGAACGCGGTCGCGCCATCGGGCGTATTCCAGGAGGGGCCCGAGCGGATCAGCGTCCGGGTGAACGGGCAGTTTATGTCAGAGGCAAGCCTGAAGGCCGTCAATCTGCGCGTCAACGATCGCTTCTTTCCGTTAACGGACGTCGCTGCCGTCACGCGCGGATATGCCGATCCGCCCACCACATTATTCAGGTATAACGGCCAGCCCGCGATCGCGCTTGCGATCGGAATGATATCCGGCGCAAACCTCCTGAAGTTCGGCGAGGCGTTGAAGGAGGAAATGTCGAAGATCCTAGCCGACCTGCCGATCGGCGTCGGGGTTCATCTGGTCGCGAATCAGCCCGTCGTGGTCGAGCACGCGGTTTCGGGCTTCACGGAAGCGCTGTTTGAGGCCGTGATCATCGTTCTCGGCATTAGTTTTCTCAGTTTGGGATTGCGGGCGGGCCTCGTCGTCGCGATCGCGATCCCGCTGGTGCTCGCCATCACATTCGTGGTGATGGCGTATACCGGGATTTCGCTGCAAAGAATTTCGCTTGGCGCATTGATCATTGCGCTGGGCCTTTTGGTCGATGACGCCATGATCGCGGTCGAAATGATGGTGGCGCGGCTGGAGCTCGGTGATCCCCTGCAGAAGGCGGCGACATACGTCTACACGTCGACCGCGTTCCCGATGCTGACTGGTACGCTGGTCACCGTTGCCGGATTCATTCCGATCGGTCTCAACAGCAGCAATGCCGGCGAGTTCACATTCACCTTGTTCGTGGTGATTGCGGTCTCCCTGATCGTGTCGTGGATTGTCGCCGTGGTGTTCACCCCGCTCTTGGGCGTCACGATCCTGCCCGCCAGGATCAAGGGCCACCATGAGGAGAAGGGGCGGTTGGCGCGGACGTTCTCGCGTCTGCTTCTGGTCTGCATGCATCACCGCCGGATCACGATTTCGGTGACGGTTGCCGCCTTTCTGCTGGCCTTGTTCGGAATGCAATTCGTGCAACAGCAGTTCTTTCCCTCGTCGGATCGCAGTGAGCTGGTGATCGACTGGAATTTGCCCCAGAACGCCTCGATTGCCGATACCAACGCACAGGTGGCCCGCTTCGAACGCGAGCAGCTGCAGGGCAATGATTCGGTCGACCATTGGTCCACTTATGTTGGCATCGGCTCACCGCGGTTCGTGCTGTCGTTCGATGTGCAGACGGCGAACTCGTGGTTTGGCCAGCAAGTGGTCGTGACCAGGGGCGGCATCAAGGCCCGCGATCGCGTCAAGCTGCAGTTCGAGGAGTACCTGAGGAAGACGTTCCCCGGGACTGACACTTACGTCAAGTTGCTCGAGGTCGGACCGCCGGTCGGGCGTCCTGTGCAATATCGCGTGAGCGGTCCCGACATCGCGAAGGTCAGGGATCTGTCGCAGAAGCTCGCCGGCATCGTGCGGAGCAACCCAGCTCTCGGCAACGTGGTGTTTGACTGGATGGAGCCTGCGCGCGTGGTCAAGGTCGATGTTCTCCAGGACAAGGCACGGCAACTCGGAGTCACGTCGGAGGACATCGCCACAACATTGAACGGCGTGCTCGATGGCACCTCGATCACGCAGGTCCGCGACAGCATCTATCTCGTCAATGTCATGGGACGTGCCACCGCCGCGGAACGCGCGTCGATCGACACGCTGCGGGACCTGCAATTGACCGGCCTTGCCGGCCAATCGGTGCCGCTCGGCGCCGTCGCCAATCTGCGTTACGAGATCGAGCAGCCGACGATCTGGCGGCGGGCGCGAATTCCCACGATCACGCTGAAGGCGGGCATCGTCGACAACGTGCAGCCGAAGACGGTTGTCGACCAACTCGCTCCCAAGGTGGCCGAGTTCACCAAACAGCTGCCAGCCGGATATTCCGTGGCGATCGGAGGCGCGGTCGAGGAGAGCGCCAAGAGCCAGGCGCCGATCATGGCGGTCGTTCCGCTGATGCTCTTCGTCATGGCCACGGTGCTGATGGTTCAGCTGCAGAGTTTCCACCGTCTGTTCCTGGTGTTCGCGGTCGCACCGCTCGCCTTGATCGGCGTGGTCATGGCCTTGCTTCCCAGCGGCGCGCCGCTCGGCTTTGTCGCCATTCTCGGTGTGCTGGCCCTCATCGGCATCCTGATCCGCAACTCGGTCATCCTCATCGTGCAGATCGAGGACCTGAAGAAGGAGGGGCGTCCGGCCTGGGAGGCCGTGGTGGAGGCGACCGAACATCGCATGCGGCCGATCCTGCTGACCGCAGCCGCCGCAAGCCTCGCGCTCATTCCGATCGCGCGCGAGATTTTCTGGGGGCCGATGGCTTACGCAATGATGGGCGGCATCATCGTTGGCACGCTGCTGACCCTGCTGTTCTTGCCGGCACTATATGTGGCGTGGTTTCGCATAACAGAGGAGCCGAATGAATCCCCGTCGGCGACGGCCTGCGAGAGCCCGCCCCTGGTCAGCGCGCCAGAACTCACGCCAGCCTGATCTCACTTTTGGGTTCGGCGATGAACATCGTGGAAGCTCTGGCTTCATTGGTACGGGTGACCGAGACCGGCTCGTTTTCCGCCGTGGCACGGGAGCGCGATGTCAGCAAGGCTGCCGTCGCACGCCAGATTTCCCACCTCGAACAGCACTTCGGGGTGCGGCTGCTTCACCGCACCACGCGAAAGCTGAGCCTGACCGATGATGGGCAGATGCTGCTGGGTCTCGCCAGGCCCGTATTGGAGGGCATTGAGAACATCGAGGCGGTGCTCGGACAGCAAAGCGCTTCGGCGGTCGGTCTGGTGCGGGTAGGCATCATGGTCGCGGCGAGTCATTTTCTTGCGCCGCGCCTGCCGGCTCTGCTCGCGGGCTGGCCGGGGCTCAGGGTAGAACTGGTGGTGAGCGACAAGTTCGGCGACATGATCGAGGACCGACTCGACCTGGCTATGCGGTTGGGCGAGATCACGGATGCATCGGTCATCGCGCGACGTATCGGGATTGCCGCGCGCGTCGTCGTCGCGGCGCCGACCTACATTGAACGGCATGGCAGCCCCTCGGACCCAGCCGAGCTCGCACGGCACAATTGCATCGTCCACAACGTCGAGCCGGATTCGGACGTGTGGACCTTTGAGAGGCCGGACGGCGCGCGCAACATCAAGGTATCCGGCGGGATTCTCGCGAGCGATGGCAGCACGGTGCATTTGGCGGCGCGCGCCGGCTGTGGCATCGCCTTTCTTCCGCTGGTTCAGGTGGTCGATGATCTCCGCCGAGGCGAGCTGGTTCGCCTCTTGAGCGGTCATCCCTCGCCAGGGGCGCCATTCAGCCTCGTCTACTCGACGCGGCGGCACCTGGCGCCACGCACGCGCGTGGTTATGGAGTTCATCCTCGAGCAGGTGCGCCAGATGCGCGCGACACTTGCCACGACTTCCAATGAGACGATCCTGTAACGTCGCGATCTCTCTCAAGCCCAAGCGGCCTGCGCACGACTGGTGCCGCCGGACGACACGTTTGCGTGCAACGCTGTTTGTGCATTGGCGCGAACTGCGCGACAGTCTTTTGCGCGCAGAGCGGTTTTTCAGCATCTGCTGCCGGGATAACTCTTCGCCCGGCTTATCGCCGAATCCAAAACACGGAGAGCAAGATGAGTAAGACTATCGCCTTCAGCACGATTGCCGTTGTGGCACTGGCCGGCGCGGCCTTTTTCGGATCCGCAGATCCGTCCGCGGCAAAGAATTATGAGTACTGCCGATACGACTATGTATCGCGCATGCAGTCGTGCAGCTTCGATACCATGGAGCAGTGCCTTGCATCCGCCTCGGGTCGCGGCGGGACCTGCAGCCGCGATCCCTTCCTGACCGAGGCGAGTGGTTCGTACGCGTACGCAAAGGGCCACGGTCATCGGCCGGCGCCGCGGCCGGAGTGAGCGGCGGCAGCATCAAAAGTTCTGGCGCGCTTTCGCGCCAGAACTTCGAGACGCAAGGGTTGCGAGATTTGAAACGGATTCCTTTACTGATTGCCAATGCTTCCTCTCCGCTGCGCAGACGGACGAGACGTTCCTGCTTTGACGGTGACTTTCGACCGCTCATCGATGTAGTTCACCGATGCTGCGGCGTTCGCAGACCGTGGTCTCGTCCATTGCCTGTCAGCCGGCCATGATCGCGGACGAACTGCGGCCGGCAGCCAGCTGAGTCCGTCGAGCGGCGCCAGTTGGAACCGAGGATTCAGCGCGATCGTGAGCGCGTCCGAGAAGAATGAAGCTCATTGGTCAGGCCTGGCACAGCGCGCTTCCGTCGCTAACCGGAGCGCCTTGTCGCCTTCAGGTGACAGCCGTCATCGGCATGGGCGGGACTGCCACTGCCATGGACATGCACGCCGTGAGCTCTTGCGTGACCGCAATTCATCATTGCCGTCGCCATGGGGCCGGCCGGCCATAGACCAAGGCTGCCGGGCAAGCTTGGCGATCCTGACGACTGAGTTGAACACTTCTGTTGCCGGAACGGATGCCGACGGGGCCGCAGGGACGGCAAGACGGACGACAGCGTCGCGCGGTCGCGCAGACGCGAGGATGGTGAATGGTATGAGCCGGGCCACCGGGACCGAATGCGGGAGGAGGGCGCCGGCGCCGGGGGCGGGCGACCCCCGGGTGGCGCGCAAGGTGCCTCGTAAGAGCGTGGCTTCCGCAGCGAATGTCAGTGTGTCAGCTGCAGTTCGCGCCTGCAGGCCTCGCTGAACTCGCGTAACGGATCCATCTCCTTTATGAACTGAGGTATGTCGACAAAGGTCCGGGTCGGCGCGACATAGGTCTCGATGATCAGCAGGGCTGCTTTCTCGGCCGCGTCAATCACCTCATCACCCGAGAGAATCTTCATTCGGCCGATCAGCGCATACATGTCGACCAGTTTCGAGATCTCGGACTTGTCGCTGACGATTGCATCCGCATAGAGGCGCGATGTCTCTTCGATGAAGCTCTTGTAGAGCTCTTCGCGCTTGGCGATGGATCGCGAGTGACGACGGGCACGGTCCTTGCGGCGCTGGGCCGCCCAGTTGGTCATTATCGTCGACACGGCGCCAAAGGCCGATCCTCCGAACCCGGCCAGCGCGGGAATATACATCATATTCATGCTATCATCCTCTCATCTATTTGTTTCCGATCGAAGCAGTCGTCGCACGGTGCTCGAAGACGGATCTGCAAGCGTCGCTCACATCCAGCTTTCTCTGCCGCAGGCAGCTTTCAACCCTGGCAGGGTCCGGGATGTAGCTGCTGCAAAGCCGGAATGCGTCGGGTGTACATGCGGCCTGCTGCTCCGGAGTTCCACGGTCTTCTTGAGCAAGAGCGGCCGTGTGGCTGATGCAAGCTGCGAGCAAGATGGTCGCAACAAGACTAGGGCTCTTCATATCCATCTCTTCCTTTTCATTTCCCGCCGAATCAGCGGGGGGACCGCCGACCTGGCAAGGGTTCACCGAAGCCGCTCCCAGGATCGCGGAGCACGAGCTTGTGAACATGTTTGCTTGACAGGCCGGTCAATCTGTGGTTTTCAAACTATACGGTATAGTTTAATAAATCAAGAGTTCCGCGATGTCAACTCACTGGATACGGATCGGACCAATACTGGCTCAGACCAGCGCCACGGATGGCGTGTGCGAACCTGCTGCTGCTGTCTGCGCTGACGTGCGGAAGCCTGCTTCCTGGCACGACGGCCGCGCGGCCCATCCCAAGCACGGCTCCCGGAGGTTTGCTTCAATCGAGGTCGGCGTGCAGGTTCGCTCCTCAGCATTCACTGCATGTACGGGGCGGCTCACCAGAACCGATGATCAGCAGCCCGAGGCAGTCGTGTCCCCATCAGCGAAGCGTGCAAAGCGGCGCGCCGGCTCCCGCTCCACGTAGCTGCTGAGCATCCAAAACTTCAACCTTCCCAGCCCGGGCCGGGCAGAAGATCGGTTCGGGACAACTGCAAACGATGAGTACGCAAACATGAACTTCCAGCTTCGACCACACCATATCGCCGCGGCTGATCGGCGGCTGCCGTTCGACTGCATTGCCTTGCTGTTGCAGGGCGGTGGCGCTCTGGGGGCATACCAGTGCGGCGTCTACGAGGCGTTGGCCGAAGCCAACATCCATCCGGATTGGGTCGCCGGCATCTCGATCGGAGCGATCAACGCTGCGATCATCGCTGGCAACCCGCCCGAGTCCCGCGTCGATCGACTCCGTGACTTCTGGACGCAGGTGACATCGACCGGGTCTTGGCCTTGGCCAGACAATCCGTTCCTTGATCTCGCCCGTAGCGACCAGACACGCAATCTGCTCAATCAAATGAGCGCCAATCTGGCTGCCGCGTTCGGCGCGACCGGGTTCTTCTCCGCGCGGCCGCTGATGCCGTGGCTGCAACCGGGCGGCACGCTAGAGGCGACCAGCTTCTACGATACCAAGCACCTCAAGCAGACGCTCGAGCGCCTGGTCGACTTCGATCGCCTCAATTCCGGAATGACACGCTTCAGCGCGGGCGCGGTCAACGTCAGGACCGGCAACTTCGTATATTTCGACACCATCACTCACAAGATCGCCCCGGAGCATGTCATGGCGAGCGGGGCGCTGCCGCCCGGCTTTCCGGCCGTCGAGATTGACGGCGAGCACTACTGGGATGGCGGGCTCGTGTCCAACACGCCGCTGCAATGGGTGATCGAGAGCAACCCCCGTCGCCAGGATACGCTCGCATTCCAGGTCGATCTCTGGAGCTCGCAAGGGGAGCTCCCGGGCAACCTGGCCGAAGTCGCAACACGTCACAAGGAGATTCAGTTCTCGAGCCGCACGCGCGCGAGCACCGGCCAATTCAAGAACGTGCATCGGGTGCAGCGTGCCCTTGCCGCCCTGCTGCGCAGGCTTCCTGCCGACCTTGAGGAGAACGATGATCTTAACATCCTGAAGTCGGTCGCCAGTGACAAGGTCTACAACATCGTCCACCTGATTTACCGTGCTCGGAACTACGAAGGTCATTCGAAAGACTACGAGTTCTCCCGGCTGTCGATGCAGGATCACTGGCGCGCGGGATATCACGACGCCGTCCGCACACTGCGCCATCCCGAGGTTCTCGCTCGGCCCGCAAGCTTGGACGGCGTCTACACGTTCGATCTCGAACGCGACGGTCGCGAATAGGATCAATGCCGAAAACAGAGAAGGATCAAGAAATGCGCGAAAAAGAAATCCTGGAGCGAGCATTCGCGATGCCGCTGACCAGCCCTGCCTATGCCCCTGGACCATACCGGTTCATCAACCGCGAATATCTGATCATCACATACCGCACCGATCCGGCGAAGCTGCGCGCTGTCGTGCCCGAGCCGCTCGAACTCGACGCCCGCGACGCACTGGTCAACTACGAATTCATCCGCATGCCGGATTCGAACGGTTTTGGTGACTACACCGAGAGCGGACAGGTGATCCCGGTGTCCTTTCGCGGACGCAGGGGTGGCTATACCCATTGCATGTTTCTCAACGACGAAGGGCCGATTGCGGGTGGACGGGAGCTCTGGGGTTTTCCGAAAAAGCTCGCGCAGCCGACGTTGCGAACGGAAGTCGATACGCTTGTCGGGACGCTGGACTATGGCCCGCTGCGGGTTGCGACCGGCACGATGGGCTACAAGCACCGCGAAGCCGACCTGGCGCAAGTCAAGGCCGCTCTCGAAGAGCCGAATTTCCTGCTCAAGATCATTCCACACGTCGATGGCAGTCCGCGCATCTGCGAGCTCGTTGAATACCGCCTTCAGGAAATAACCTTGAAGGGAGCCTGGACCGGACCCGCGGCGCTGGCCTTGACACCTCACGCATTGGCTCCCGTCGCCGAATTGCCGGTGCTCGAGATCGTCTCCGCAATCCATATCCGCGCCGACCTTACGCTCGGCCTCGGGAGGGTTGTCCATGATTATCTGCAGCAGCCGATACGACGTCCGCTCCGGGCCAGCGAGAGAAGTCTGGTCACCTGAGCGTAAATGGAAGGCAGAAGACGATGAACGAAATGAGTATCCTGAGAGACAAGACAGCAGTCGTGACCGGTTCGACAAGCGGCATAGGTCTGGCGTGTGCGCGGGCCTTTGCCGGCGCCGGGGCCAACATCGTGCTCAACGGCATGGGGGCGGCCGCCGATATCGAGAAGGCGCGATCCGCAATCGAGGCCGACTTCGGGGTGAAGGTCATCCATTCGTCCGCGGACATGGCCAAGCCTCGGGACATCGCCGAGATGATCGCGCTCGGGGAAAAGACCTTCGGCAGCGTGGACGTCCTCGTCAACAATGCAGGCGTCCAGCACGTGTCGCCGATCGAGGAGTTTCCAATCGAAAACTGGGACGCGATCATCGCGATCAATCTGTCCTCCGCCTTTCATGCTATCCGCGCAGCTGTTCCCGGCATGAAAAGGCGCGGCTGGGGCCGGATCATCACGACGGCCTCGGCCCACTCGCTGGTTGCGTCTTTCAAGTCGGCCTACGTGGCTTCCAAGCACGGTATCGCGGGTCTCACCAAGACCGTTGCGCTGGAGCTCGCGAGGTCGAAGATCACCTGCAACTGCATTAGCCCCGGCTACGTCTGGACGCCGCTGGTGGAGAAGCAGGTTCCGGACACGATGAAGGCGCGCAGCATGACCAAGGAACAGGTGATCAATGACGTCCTGCTCTCCGCCCAGCCCACAAAGGAATTCGTCACGGTCGAGCAGGTTGGTTCGCTCGCGCTGTTCCTGTGCGGCGACGCCGCCGCGCAGATCACCGGTGCCAATCTCTGCATCGACGGCGGCTGGACGGCTGCGTAGGGCCCGCCGAAACGCGCACTGGCTCTTGAAACGCACGGTGAAAGAAGATGGCCGACGAACGACTGCGCTAGACCGACCCCAACCCTACGACTGCCTTACTGAACATCAACCAATTTCTCTGGAGAGAAGACCATGAACAAGCGACTGATCGCGAATTTAATTTGCTGTGCCTGCCTTACCCTGGCGACGGCTGCCGAAGCCCGAACCTCTTACGACGGTCCCTGGAATCTCGTCTTCGTTACACAACGCGGAAGCTGCGATCCTGCCTACAATTTCTCGGTGAACATAAACGACGGCGTTGTAACGCATCCCAATCTGGTGAAGTTTAGAGGGTATGTCGGAAGATCGGGCGCGGTTCGCGCGTCGGTGACGGTCCATGACAAATACGCATCAGGGTCGGGGAGGCTGACGCGAGACGCCGGCCGCGGGATCTGGAACGGCCACGCAGGAGGTGGGCGCTGCTCGGGATATTGGACCGCGCAACGAAGCAACTAGGACGCGATCGCCAGGATTAGCCCCTTGAAAAACGCGGCGAGTCTACTGCAGTCCGCTAGGCCCGCCTCAGCGATCTTTAGCATCATATGCGGCGTGGGGCCGAACAGTTCATCGGCGAATGATATTGTTTCTTTGTGCCCGCGGTCCTTGCTGTGCTGAGCTCCTCGGGCCTGTCGGTTTTTGGCGTCATAAGGCCTTGAACTCATTGCTTTCTGTCGCGTCCTTAGGGACTGTTAGCTTCCCAACTGTGTGCGCCTGACGTTACGCCCTAAGCCACTGCCTGAAAAAGCAATTTGAGATGGTTGCAGGTCCCCGCAACCAAGTATTAGGCCCTTGAAAGCGCACCGTTTTCAGGGGCGTTTTGCTGACGCGCCCAGCGTGGTGGAAGTTCGGCTTCACCCCTTCCGACGCGATGTTCTTTGGCTTTGGCATTCGGGTCGCGCTTCAGGAAGTGGCGATGCGGGCGCATGAGATCGCGCGCTAGAAATCCGCAACCTTGACGGCCCCACGCCTGGCGAAGCGGCTCGGCGAATATGGCCCGGGATCGACGATCGGCGATGCTCCGGTCACGAGATCGGCGACGAGATGGCCCGCGCCGGGGCCGATGCCAAAGCCGTGGCCGCTGAAGCCCGCCGCCAGGATCAAGCCAGGCAGTGCTGGCGCTTCCCCGATTGCTGGAACACCATCGGGTGTGGAATCGATGTAGCCGGCCCAGGTCGCCGTCACCGTCGTCCTGCTCAATTCGGGCAGGAGCTCGAGCGCGCGCTGATGGATGAGCCGAAGGGTTGCCTGGTCGGGCGCGGGATCGAGAATCCGCACGCGCTCCATGGGCGTAGGCTGATCGAGCCGCCAACGTCGCAGGGTTTCGTGGCCGGAGCGCAGCCCTTCGAGCCCTCCAGGCAGCAGGTTGCGCCATCGTCGTGCGAACATCGGCAGGAATTGCGGTGCAAAGCGCAGCTGCTGAAGGGTCGGGTCGATCCGGCCGCGTCCGCTGATCGCGAGGGTGTAGCCACCGTCCGCGCGCCGCGTGATGGAAATTTCGGCGGTATGCAGCGCAGCCGGCACTCCCTCGGCGCCGGCCGACAGCGCCACAACGGAGGAGCGGATCGATGCGCTTGGAAAGCTGATGCCGAGCTGGTGACAAAAGGACGATGCCCAGGCCCCTGCCGCCAGGATGGCGATCGGTGTGCGGATGACGCCCTGCTCGGTCACGACGCCGCTGACGCGGCCACCACTCATCTCCAGGCCGCGGACAGCGCACGTCTGATGGACCGTCCCACCCTGCTTCAGAATGGCGCGGGCTACCGCCGGGGCGGCGTCCGCGGGGCTGGCGGTGCCATCGCTCGGAGAGAACACGCCGCCCTTCCAGCGGCGTCCCGTCGCCGCCCCACGTCGGGCGGCTGCGGTGCTGTCCAGCATCTGCGTGGCGACGCCGAGTGTCCTTGCGAACTCGCCCCAGCGGGCCCACCGCTCCAGTTCGGCGTCGTCGTTGCTCAGATAGAACAGCCCGCATCGCGAAAAGCCGGTTGTCTCGCCGCTGTCCGCGGCGAAGCGTTCCC
>Ga0307509_10002161_pt1 | contig 32295 bp, 42 predicted proteins | sample 10_EM_MG_FD_202245 | JGI IMG/M metagenome (GOLD analysis project Ga0307509, IMG submission 202245) | Populus trichocarpa ectomycorrhiza microbial communities from riparian zone in the Pacific Northwest, United States - 10_EM | ecosystem: Host-associated > Plants > Roots > Unclassified | place...
TGAGAAATAAGAAGCCATAAGTAGGCATAAGTGTCAAATAATCGACAAAACAAGCAATGGCCATGTTTTCTGATGTGGTCCCCGTGGATGGCTGTGGGTCTGCTTCCTTTGGTGGAAAGGTGACGTAAAGGGGTGGGTGATTGTCAAGATGGTCTTATACAACTAACATTGAGTGGCAAAGTGACCCAATCACTCAACAGAGTTTCAAGATTTCAAATAACCTTGTCAGAGAAGGAGGCTGTCTGGATCTTAACTGTCGTCTGGGGCTTAAAACAATGTAAACCACAGTCAGTGACTTTCTATAGCTGGGGTAGAATATTTTAAACTCATATTTAACACCAGTCACCGTGAATGTACTGTTTCAAGTCCCAGTCAATGGTCAGGGTCCCAACCGTCTCCTTTCTTGATGGAAGTATTTGAAGTTTAGAGAGCCTAAAGGGTCATAGAACATCACTCAGTGACTGACGCCATTATAGAAATAATAAACTGTTCCATTAGCTGATAGAAGGTCACTCATTGCCAAGTGTCAATCTCTTTTAATGATTTACCATGGCAAATGTGAGTCCTAGGGACCTCCAACTTCCAAGAAGTGGGCACCTAGCTTCTGAAAATGCACCTCTATGCACTTACGGCCAGCTTCAGTGGTTTCAGTTACTGTGAAGTGATCGAAGCACTTCCTGATGACTTCTGTATTGAGTTGAGTAGCCATTCTTATTTACAAATACAGATGATGGCTTCCCACATCACATGCTCTTTCCTCTCATCTCGTCCCTTCCTCAGCTACTGGTTATCTTATCAAATTTCCCACATGCAATGTCATACAGGCAATGAAGGTGAATCCAATGATCCGTTCAGCCCATTATATATGTAAATCCAAGCCCCAATTCATTCCTTAAAGTCCATTTAACAGCGCTTTACTGGTTGCATTGAGGTGATTCCCAAGAAGCCTCATGAGGTTTTCACAACCTGGTCAGCTGGTTTACATTTGTTGTCAAAATTAGATCTTAGATAGCACACACAAGGTTTTTAGAGGTCCTGATTTAATTGAGTACATTGGTGGCGGTCATTCCTAGGGATCATCACAGCCTGCTGTGTAGGTATCTATATCACAAGCTATTGCTGAACTGCAAAAAAAAAATGGGGCTACCAGCAGTTCTCCGGGCCCAATGGGAGAGGCCTGGAGAAGGCAGAAGAAGCGCTGCAGTAGGCGCGAGAAGAGTGCGATCACTGACCCCCCGAAGCGATGGAGACAACTTGCCAAGAAACGGAAATGCCCGTCTAGGAGTTCGAGTGATCGAGTCCCAATAGATCCAGACCACACACAATGAAACCGTTTCCCTTCGATCAGAATTTCAAAGCCCCTCGGCGGATGTTAAGGAGACCTAACGGTCGGTACAGCGGGCGGAACTGGCGCGCGCCTCTCTGGAACACCAGTAACTCAACTCTGGCGTCCGGCTTCTACCGTTCTCCAGGATCTTGACCAAAACGACGTCAGGTTATGAGGGCAGAGGCCTCAAGGCGTGCGGGGCTTGGCCGGGACTCCGGGCTGATCTGATTCCCCTGCGAGTTCAAATACAGTCCCTCGAAACAGTGATAATCGCCGAGAAGTTGGCTGCCACTGGCCTCGAGGACAACTTCCATACAAACTTGGGGATGAGAGATGCGTTGAGGCAACCACGAACGTATAGGATCAAGATTGCGGCGACTTGAACAAGAGATTGGTGGGCTCGCGCGAGATACCGAGGAATATGTTGTGCTCAACGTAAAGTCGCTAGACGAAAGCTCGGGGCTTGAATTTGAATCCACCCTGTACAAAACGGCGGTGGAGCTCTCTATCGCCCAGGAAGATGCTTCGCAATTGACGACCTCGTTGGTGATGTTGCAAGTCACGCGGGGTGGTGCCTCTGGCACGGGTTGCCTCTCTTGGGTAATCGCTAAGCTACCTCGCAACACCGGGCAGAGGGCATGCAGCAGCCCTCAAACCCTCGGAACACCGATGTCCATTTGCCTCACCGGGAAGCAATTACGAGCACCCGGACTCGAATCTCCTTGCAGCCGCGGATGAATCGGGTTCCAGGAAAGTGATGAGATAGTACCTCTATCGATAGGGGATGAACGAAACGCCCTTCGGTTAGGCGCACCCCCCTGCAACGGTATCCTGAGGAGTCCAGCGGTGCGGCCTCTGCACCAGAAAGTTCCCACAAAACCTCGAGGTTCGATTTGCAAAGCGTAACCAGGGAACGAGATGGAAAACGCGGCAAACTGGAAACGCTCCAGGCCCGGCTCGTAGCCGAGGCTTGAAAGTCGGCCGCCGCTACAGATGCTCGGGCGGAAGTAACAGATGGTTTGAAAAATGGAGAGAGGGCCCGGGGTTGTGGTTGTGGAAACAGTAAAAAAGGTGGACGAGCGGTGGTTCGGTGCGAGTAGTCACGAGTTCCGGCGGGTTGCACAAAAAAAAAAAGGGGTGTCTGGCCGAGATGGAGAGGGTTGGGTCGCAAAACCGGAGCGCGAATGTGGCTGAGCTGAGTGATGTGGGTGAAGGCGCCCTACGCCCCGGGTGACAGAAGAGACAGGGGCAAAGGGCAGTATTGGAATGGAAGCGTGTCCCGATTCCGGGTCTCCAGGCTGTCCACATACCCCTCGGCGAACTTGAATGGACATACACTTTCTGTATTTCAACCTCCTTCATCTTGGGTCTCGGTGAAGTCAATCCGCACATCTTTGCAGAGGGGAACAGACCCTGTGGCGATCGGGTTTCGGAATGATCCACTCTGCGGGGGCGGAGCGAGGGTTGTTTCTATGCCAGATGTTCAACATCTGTTTCATTCCTTTCGATTGTATGCCAGACAAATTTCCAGGGATGGTCCGCTCTAACTGTCCTTCCGGGATCCACGCTACGATTTATCCGGGTTTCCGCTATGGCAACACTTCGTCTGCAGTCTCTTGCTGAGTGGAGACTTGGAAACATTCGTGTGGTCTGTGGGATGATTCAAAAGAGGGGCCTACTTGACTCTCCTTCTGCCCAACAACCTGAACCTTCTCGACCTCTTCAGCTTCTTATCTCCCGATGTCTTTCCGTTTACCAACCAATCCGGATTCGTTCGTCCCTCCGCCTACCGAGCAATTGACGCTCGCCCGTCCCTGGAGGGGTTCGTTTGTATATCCTCAGGCTCAACCGTCGAGGCATGCAACGCTCCAGGAGATATTCGTCACTGCCGCAGAGACTGAGGGTGATAAGTGCGTTCCAAATTCAAACCGTTAGGCACACTCTCAACCTTGACCTCTTCCCCAACAGTCGCGCCGACCTCTGGAAACGACGCCTATCTCTCCATGTCACTAGAGCCCCAATGTCTCCTCGAGACATAATGGCTATGATGCAGCGTCAATCTGTTTCCCTCTGCGCGTTTATGCCGGACCGCTTGCCGGACCCGGACGCGCACTCGGCAAACCAAAAGCACTTCCATAGCTTATCGCAGATGCTCTCTAGTAATAACCTCGTGAGTTTCGATTAATAGCCGAGTCCCGCTCGCTCATCGCCATTTACCACCACAGGTCGCGTTCTCCCCCTTCGATAGTAGTAACAAGCGTGGCCCGGGCGTGTTGATCTTCCCTGTGGCAACTCCGGCTGATTCCCTCCTCGCCGGGGCAGTTTTGATGACCCCCGATCTTCTTGATACCATTACATCAGGCGGAACACCCCCAAATACCGGAGCGCCTTCGATGTACCAACAAGCAGCTGCAACGCTGCAAAATCCGGCCTACTCTCAACCCCACCAGTCGTACGCTTACCCGTCCACCAGCTCGACTTCCAACGCACAATATAGCCGGGCTAAGCCGGAAACTGACCCTAGCTACTTCATGCAGTATGACTCCCGGTATCGGTGATCATGGGTCAGGCCATCAGATTCTTAAAGCCAGAATTGTATTTACATTCTGTTGCCCGTTGGACTTTCATATTATCTTCCGTAGAATCCCCCGATACCGATCCGCACTAGTACCATCGCTGTAATGCCCTGGCTGGCGAGCACGAGGATCAATAAAAGCAAATGGTGATCAGGGTAATAAAACGAGGGTGTTACACCCCAACAACAGGAAAGCTAAGGTATCCAAATCAAAGCCTCGAAAACAGTGAATCAATCTCGGCCACTCCAGGCCTTCCTAGGGGAGGTCGCGGGCACCCATTCACTCCCATCCTCATCCCCATCGGACTCTACGACTTGGTCAGGTCGCCCTTTCCTCGGTCTTTTGGGTGGGGTCACCGGATCGTCCTGCGACTGGTCTCTTAGCGACCCACTTGCTTTCTGAGGACTATTTGTCACCTCCTCTTTCAACGGATCCCGCTTGCGCTTTCCGGCCCTCGTCCTGGATCGCCAATTCTCTGATGCATCATCGGCCCCCTCATTCTCATCACCGTCCTCCTCTTTAATGTATTCGACAGGGGCGTCCGCAGAAGCCGACGGGAGACCCGACTTCTGCCTCGAGGTCCTGCCGCTTCGTTTTGGCCGCGAGTGCCTGGAAGACTTCTTGGCGCGCTTAGGAGGGGCAAGCAGCGGCTTGTTGTTCCTGACTGCCCATTCAATCTCGATGATCCTTTTTCCGAGTTTCATCCGTTAGTATACCGGCTCAAGCGACGGGTTCTGCGGCCCACATACCTATCTTGAAGTTTCTCGTTATCCGGAACGTACGTCCGCGCTTTTCGGTAGAGTTCCAGAGATATCTCCAAACGGCCCCTGTTGAGAATGTCAGGAGGTGAGGACGGACATCAGAAAGAACGGAATGAATTCACTTCTGTGAGAACTCTCGGGCGAGGGCAACGTACGCTCTCCCAGTCCTCTTCTTGGACGCGGGTGACGACACAGGGCCATCCTCAACCTTCCTGTTGATGCGGTAGCATCAGTTAGCCGAAGGTCGTTTGTGTAAGTATTCACACAAGCCACTTACACCTTCCTCTCAAGTTCCGACAACCTTGCCCGGAGCTCAGCGTCCAAATCTCGCTGATGCCTGAGCAGATCTTCAAGTACGTCGTTGATCTGATCTGGACCCGTGGACCCTGATGCCTCCACCTCCATGGGGATGTCACCATCCGGCGAGGGTTCAGGCTTGATGTCGAGGGACAGCCTCCGCTCCACTTCCGCCTCTTCTGCACGTTCCTTCTTGACTTCTTCCTCTTTCGCGAGTCTCTCTTTCTCTTGCCTTTCCAACTCCTTGGCGACCTCTGCCCTCACTAGAGCGGCAATCTGTTCGTTCATCTCTAGTGTCATTGCCTGGGGTTGGACTTCTATGAGAGGTGGGAGAGGGGTGGGGGGTTTGGAGGACTGAGTGCCCGGAACCGGAATCATGGATGTCCTCGGTCTTGAAGGAGGCTTGGTTGTGACACGAGAGGGGCCAGCCTGTGCTGGCTCGTTCGATGCGAGGGTGGTGGGGATAACGGCCGCCGTCATCTTCTGCGGCGCTTGCTGAACGGCGGCAAAGTGAGGCTTCGGGGGAGGCTTGTTGTCTAGTGCGGTTGGTTAGGGAAGCATACCAACGCTGGGATGAAGATCGTTACCTCGCTCGTTAACCACAGGCTTATTCTCGATATTTTTCGTTCGCCCTGCAAAACTAGGGAAGGGGTCAACACTCTGGTCATCCCGCAAGCCCCAGAGCGTACTTAAGGGTATTGAGGGTATCCTGGCGAAACTTGATACCGGGAGCAAGGTTAACGATCAAAAGGCCCACGGATGTGCCACCCAGGGCGTCTTGTAGGATGCGCGTCAACTTGGAATTCCTGTATGGGATACGAGACTGGTGGGCGGGGTAAGCGACCATAAATTGGGATGAAACCAACAATGGAAGACCCACAGCTCCTTGGTTCAGGGCGTGAACCACCTGGCCCAAAACGCTAAGGGACTTATTGATGGCTGCGGATTCAGCCATCCGTGAGGCATCGTTCCCTGTCATCTGAAACAGGTCATAAAGATCGGCTATCTTACATCCAGCTCCATCCGTACCTTGTTGTTTTCGGATCCTGCCAAATCAACCAGGACGAGTTTCCCCGTGAGAGCTAACGAGGGAGAGTCAACGCCGAATCAACACGAGGTGCGCGAGGAAGTGACCAACTCTTCTGTCTTTCTTCGTCCAGGATGTTCATCTCGACCGTCAAGACAGCATGACTCCGCGAACTGGCGCGGTTCAAATTAGTCGCACCGACTGAGCGGGCTTTGGAAGCTTTACTGTTTTTTTGGTAAGCTATTGTTCAGCCAACGCCAAATCTGTATGAGCTCGGCTTACGAGTAAATGCTTTGGAACTCTTGTTCCGTAGAAACAGGGAGGGATAATAAGTTGGCCACGAAGATTTGGCCCGCGTCGTTCTCCCGCACGGGTAGTTTTGGCGCCTGGAACCGCAACCTCCATGAGATGAGATTATCCTCTAGAACCGGACCAGTAACCCACCGTCTCTCGGTCACCCAAAAGATCATAAACCTCGTCCTTGTAAATCTCGAAATACGAGACGTTGAAGCTTAGCTTCTTGCTCGGATCCGGGTGAGGCCGATGCAGAATTTCCTGGGTAGTGGGTGATTCAACATCGTGACCCCACAATATCTGCGATCGTATTACACACATGCATGACACGAGGAATAATCCCTGGTTGGGTAGGAGTCCCTTGCATCGTATGGGTCTTCCCTGAAGAGGTGACGCCATACGCAAAGATCGTCACAGTCTTGTTCAGGAACATTGAAGTCAACGTTCCGCCAAACATGACAAATCTTGGGTAAGGACTCACAACTCCGTGGTATAACACGTCGAGCAGAGGCTTTACGTCGTTGTCGTAAATATCTTCTTGGGTCGCATCTTGGTCATAGCAAGAGGTGAACCTGCCAGTGGAATCCACAAATACCTCAGCCTTCTCGTCGTCAAGCTGACCGTCGTCCACCCTCTCCTCCACTCGACTTACGGGAAAGTAAGGACTTGGTTCCTCTGGTTGGTGACAGAAATGGACGCAGATCTAGAATTATCGTTTCGGGCGATCCTTATACAATCGTCTTCCAGTTCGTTGTTGATCCTCGGGCGGAGTCGAGCGGCGATTCGAATCTTGTGAGTGGTGGGTCCGGCGACCATGTCGGAATGGTGCAAGTTGGTGAGGCGTCTCGAGGAGTAACTGGAAGGAGAAACGGGGCGACGCGTTGTGTTATAGGCGAAAGAGCGCGTTCCGGGCCAGGGGGACGGTCGTGTCTTTGTGTCCGATTGACAGGTTGAAGTCGCGGAACACCACGTGACCGTCACGTCCTGGCTGGGCTCACTGTGAATGAATCACACATGACTTTAGATTCTCAACCGCTTGACACACCATGAGGTATACACGCGTGCCTTCGAAAGAACGTGTTTATTCGCCAGGGTGAACGAGAGAAACCGGGAAATGAGGAACAGAGTGGAATGGCTATGGTGCATATGGACAAAGTTATTTCAAAGCTCTACAACGCGGTACCGACCTCCTTGCTTTGGTGCAAACCGCATCAGTCAAGACCCGCCGTTTCCAATCCAACAACAGACTCACGTTCCTCCTGTAGATGGACCAGGTTGTCGGATCTCATCCTGTCGAATCCACTCGCACCCCCACTCCTCCAATTCTTCATACAAACCATTCATACACGCTCCGCTCATCTCTGCTCCATCGTTTAGGTCGCCGGAACCAGGATAACTCTCGCGGGCACCAACTCTCCGAAACGTACCGACATTAGTTGGAGAAGTGCCAGAGATTCCGGTTCTTCGGAGTGTAGTCTGAGTCGCATTACCAGGGATTGGCAGGGGCCCAGTCGCTGTCGGCGGTCCAGTGCCAGAAGCTCCAGGAGTAGAGTGATTCAGGACCCGAAAAGATTCTGATGTAGAAGACAACGAGACCACAAACTCCCCGCGGCTCGAAGATGAGATCCAGGGGAGCGAACTGGCGGCGGAGACCCTAACACTATCGTTGACACTCAAACTTGGACCAGACCTTGACCTCGAGCCTGACAATTCAGTCTGCGTATCTTCCTCCGGTATAGGGAACAGACCGGCAGGGACATAGAAACTTGATTTCCTTCCAAGACCAGATCCTGAGCCTTCGGAGCCACCGTGAGAGATCGGGTCTGAGGAAGAACCGCTAGCTTGTCCGTGGGCATCCCAACGTACCGGAGAGTCTGCCTTAGCAGTCACAGGAGGTAAGGTTTCTGGTTGCATGTAATCGTAGTATTCTTCGAGTTCGCGAGGTAGCGCCGGGCTCAACGCCCCTTGGTAGGCATACTCTGAGGCGTACGAAGGGCTTTCCGAAACCACGCTGGCCCGCGCAGATGCCGAAAATGGGACGAGTTTTGCACCAGTTATAGCACTCGTAGAACCAAAGAGGATCGGAGACTGTCCGTCCGAGCTATCTTCCGTGTAACTGGCACTACCTCGCCGTTGAATGGTGAGGTCCTGGCTCCCAGAAGAGGGTGCGAAAAACGGCGAGCCTCCCCCCACATTGACGAAGAGCGAAGGGGACAAAGACTTCACGTTCGAGGTGACCTTGCCGAGAAGACGGTGGATGGGAGAAGTGGAGGGCGACGCAGGAGAAGGGTGTCCAGGTGATTGTTCATCACAGGAATGGAATTCTTGACTCGGAGACCGTGGAAACCCAGAAGTAGCGGACACAGAGGAACCCGCCTGCAATTGGGCGTACGGGTGGGAAGAGCGGCGATGGGCAGTCAAAGTTTCTGGAGTATGGAAGTGGAATGTGAAGTTCCCGTTCGGAGAAGATCGCCTCGGCTCTATCAAGATGGGCCTGTCGGGTGGGGTTTGAATTGGCAAGAACGGTGGGATCGGAGCCCTCCGTAGTAGGGTGTATCTCTTGACCTTCGGAGGGCTTCTAATTTCTGGGCTCGTCCGATTGAAGCTGCTTGGAGAGGTCATAGAAGTACGAGCTGGTGTTGGGATATTAGTTGGACTCTTGGATGGGTAATCTGGTGACCCCTCCGCGGATTTATTTTGACGGTTCCCAGATACCAGCCTCACGAGTGCAGAGTCCAGTAGAAGATTCCCGAGAGAACTTTGAGTGGAGGATGCGGGGGTGTCCAAAGCGTAAAAGAAAGATTGGTCTGGGGGAGACAGAGAATGGGCGACGGGAGGGAACCGTAAACCCGGAGACCTAGCAGCTCGCCCCAACATACGGAACATGCTGAATTTGTTGTGCCGACCGGTGAGGAGGGGGCTGGGGCGATATCCGAGAGAAAGGAATCTGCAGAGATATAACCCATCGGGTTGAGTTCGGAGTGGAGAAGGGCGACGTACGAGAACTGGGAGTGTGTGTCCTCGACGGTGCCGTGTTCCGACTCTTTCACCTTGATCTCCCAATCCGGAGAACCGAGCAATCCAACAAGGAAGGCTGTTCGTGTGTTACTCCGGTCAGACTCTACGATACGGTGCCCCAGGTGATATCGCGTACGTAGTTGAGGGGAGAAACCGCTTGAAAGCGCATGACCGCTCGCAGCGTCCGCCTTTCGATTTTTCACGTAACAGTACTTGACGATAAACAGTAGAATGAACGACACAGGAACGACAGACAGATAGACGATGAGAGCGATAGCGGTTGGCGACGAGATTGGTATCGGCAAAGCGACCGCAGTTGGAACGAGAGACAGTGTTGCAACGAACGCAGATAGCGATTTCAAGAAACGAGTGGACATGTTATCAGGGTGGGGGTGGGTGGTGTCACAGGGCGGTAGCGTTCGTGGTCGTGGTTCGGAGTAACCAGGGAATTGTGAATGTCGAACATTCATTCTCAACCATTTCGAAATGGGTAACGCGGCAGCAGATGCCGACATCCGTCACCGTACCGAACAAAGTTCGCAGGCAAAAAGCAAGCGTGAGTACGCTTGACGGGAGCTCAAGAACGGGATCAGTCTCGTCAGATCCCATAGACTCCAAGCTCAAGGCCTGATTAAGGTGCGTTGATAAGGTCACAAGGTATACATTATTAACCCTACAATGCCCGAAAAATGATAGAAAAAGTAAACAATCCACCGAGTCCCAGGACGGTGTGCTCAAGCGAACAGGCAACAGCACGGACACAAGAATGCCGCGGTGACTCCCCAGGCAAGCGCACAGCTAGTAGAACGTCAGCGGGGGTGGGTCAGTTTGAGGAGCGCGGGGAGGACGAACCAACAGGTGATGAGGGCATCAAGTTCGGACTGGTCTTTCTTCTCCTCTACCACGACCGGCTGTTGAGCGTTTACGTAGATGATCTGGGGTTGGCCCGTAGGTTGTTGAACCACGCGGTCGACGACAACGACATTGTTGTTGTTGTTATTGTTGTTAGGCATGTACGGTTGCTGTTGCTGTTGTTGTGGATACTGCTGTGGATTGTACGCCATGGGAGGTTGCTGCGGCTGTTGGTTGTATCCCATAGGAGGTTGCTGCGGGTTGTACGTCGTAGGAGGTTGTTGTTGTTGTGGGTTGTATGTCGTAGGAGGGGGTTGCTGTGGGTTGTACGTCATAGGAGGAGGCTGCTGTGGTTGTTGGTTATACATCATGGGTTGTTGTTGTTGCGGTTGTGAGTTGTACACAGGAGTGGGTTGCTGTTGTTGCGGGTTGTATGACATAGTGATAGGGTCCTTCGTGTCGCGTACCGACATAGGATCAGCCTGCTTCGTATCGGATGGGGGTGGCATAGGACCGGACATCGAATTCGAAGTATGCTGCTGTGAAAGGTATGGGGCTACAAATGCGAGGAGTCAGTTCCAGCCCAAGCGGACACGGAATGGCCTGCGGGACTCACGAGGCTGAGAACTGGGCTGAGAGCTGGGCTGGTAACTGGGCTGACCACCCTGATAAGACACGGTCGGCGGCTGCGAAGCAAGGTCGGTCTTGACGGTGACGGTGATGGAGGGATCCATGGTTGACTTGGAGGATTGAGGGAGGGCGTCCAGAACTGACACCCCCTTATAAAGCGAAGGCTAAGCACAGCTCCATTAGAGCGGAATCGGGGCGGAACATACCCATTGGGCGCTGGCATCGAAGTGGGCCGAGCTGCCTCGCTTTGACAGTAGCCTCTGCCCACGGCTGAAACGAGCCCAAGGAGCGTGGGGTATTTTTAGTGAGAGATCAGAATGTGACAGCGGATACCTAATTACACACTCAATGGGGATTGTGTGTGGATCAATGCCGTCGGCGGGGTATACAGCGGCGCTGTAGAAAGTGTCGATCTTTGTCTTCCGTGGGCGTCTTCGGCGTTTGAGGGGGACCGGGATCTCAAGGTCTGAGGATCTGAGGTCCAGCAAGAGGCATTCGCCCGTCGAGGGGATTGTATTCGTGGTGGGTCCTACCTGGCGATACGAACGGTCGAGTTTCAACGCTCAGTTTCGACATACCCTATTCCAAATTATGGGGTCAGGCACGAAATGGTGGTTGACAGGTATGAAATAAACTCACTGTAATTCGCCAAGGTTTCCGCCGAGCAGAGGTCGGGCAATCGCCCTTTTGGCATATGATCAGTCGCCGCTCAAACTACAGAAAGCAACCAACGTGAGAGAGACGAGATACCCGCCAGACAGAAAGGGGTGCCGTCGTGAGAGAGCAGTCGGTGATGCATGATGAGCTATCGACCGAAGAGAACGGCCATTCAGACCTGGGATTTGGATTCAGGCAAGGTTCGTTTCATCCCAGGGTCGCCAACCCCCATTGGGGGCACAAAGTAATCGAAGGGATCTGTCGCCATAACAAGAGACATTGCAACAAATTGCAATAGATCTCTGCATAGGTAGGCTCGTGGAGTATAAGAGCTCAAGCGGTGAACACGAAAGGCAGAAGCCAGGCTGTAGTGTTCGATGGTTCCTGGCCTTGAGTGTTGCCTGATGTGGGACTGATTGGGCGGAGAAAGTTTTATGCGGGCGCGTCGGTTGCGGCTGGCGATTTGCGTCGTCTGATGATAGCGGTGGTCGTTCCCATCGCAAGATGAGGGCGTCAGTTGGCGGGTATTTGATTTTACCAGTACGGAACGACCGCCGAGGCGACAACCCCACATTGCGTAGTCCGTACCTAGAACGAGTTTCGGGCTTGGGTTTGAACTGTCAGCGTTGGCGCGGAAAATCTACGCGAGGTTTCAAGCTCAAGCGGCGTATCTGTCAGATCGCTATGCGGTAGCCGGTAGATCTTCAGCGGTTCCACGTGCGTCCTTCGTGATTGACCTCCCGGAAGCGAAGGGGCGGATACAAAAAGGCGAGCGTACGAAGATGGTGAGGTAATGTACCCTCTCGGACGCAGTACACAACTTTAGCAACAGCACCAACAGGGGAGGCAACAACTCGCACAGAGACCGAGGCAACTGGAAAGGGGGCGTTAGTGGAAGTTGAATGCTGATGGAGGGCATCGCTGACCAAACAGCGGCGCAGGTACCGCGGTCCTTGCCCTCACCCTCAGGACGCTCTACATGGACGACCTGAGGCTGAGGCTGGGGCTGGTATTGCTCGGAGTTATATAGCGGGTCTGGATAAGGATGGTATGGGCACGTTTGTTCACAACCATGTGGCGTCACTGACTTGGAGGATGATAGGCCGGGGTTGGAAAAGCAGGAGGTGGCGAATCGGGCTGCTTGTCTTGAGGGTAATCCTGCTTCGAGAGAGAGGCCATGGGGGAAGGAATGGGGGACTAGGGGTACATTGCAGGAGTTCTTGTTCTCCTACGGTCCGACTACGCAGAGGGGAGCCGCACCCTGTTTCCGTTTGGCGCGTGATCACCCCACAGGGGTCTCTTCCGTTCCCCGTGGAGACAATCTCGTCCTTTCTCCCGCCCCTCGTCTATACGCCGCCACGCCCAATGCCTTTCGTGCGCTATCTCCTGCACGATGGCCGTGAGGTCTCCCAGGACGACGGCCATCAGTTTGACCCAAGTTTCCCCACCCATCTCCCCCAATCCAACGAGAACGGCGGTCAAACTTCAACCTCGGATATCCCAGTCGACCCTTCCCCTCTCCAGTTCCAGCTCCCCTATTTCATAGCCCATGGGTCCTCGACAGTGGCCCCCGGTGGTGGCGCAGAAGTTCTTCCCTACTCCCAGCTCCAACCAACCGGTGATCTTTCCCCAAACTGGCTGTCCCACTCCTTCTCCCCCGTCGACCCGTAAGCTTCCGCCCTCTCGTAAAGAATACCGTAATATCAACCGTAATATCTTTTAGACTCCTCCCGGGTTCGTCCAACGATTATTACGAACCGTACTCCGTTTTCGACACGAACACCCCCCGTTCCCCTTACCCAGCTCCAAATCCCCTTCCCCGATTACCTTCTCCCCGGCCAGGATCCACCCAAGACTCGGGTGCACATGACGTCCATGCTCAGGTCGACCTCGACCAATTGCGGTCCATGGCAATGCTCTCCAACGATGTCGGCAAGATCCCGATGGCTGGATCATCTAAAGCCTTGGATCAGATATCTGCCAAACTCACGAATCCCTCAGCATTTGGCTTCCCAATCTACTCTGCGAGTGGGTTCGACGTTTTATCGATTATGGCCCGGGTAGCGACTCGGCCCAACCCCACCCTCAAACTCGGCCCGGTCGATCTCTCTTGTTCGTTCGTCATCGTAGACGTCCGGCGGTACGATACCCCAGTCGTTTACGCTTCCCCGGGTTTCACCACCCTGACGGGGTACGCGGAGCATGAGATACTTGGCCGAAACTGTCGCTTTTTGCAAGCCCCAAATGGCAGCGTCGTCAAGGGAGAAGGCCGCCGTCGCACTTCTCATTCGTCTGTTGCACAGATGAAAAAGGCAACTGTGGCAGATAAAGAGTGTCAGACATGCCTGATCAACTACAAGAAGGACGGGACGCCGTTCGTGAACCTCGTTTCCATCATCCCCCTCCCCGGCGGCACCCACAATTTGGCGGAGGAGGCTGACCAGGTCGCATACCAGATCGGCTTCCAAATCGACCTCTCCGTCCAACCAGATGCCATCCTGCGCAAACTCGAGGACGGGTCGTACGTTACTGACAATACGAACCAGAACATCTTCCAACCCTCGATCATCACCCAACCCACAAGGGATCGAAGACTGATGACATCACCGTCTGTGATCCCCGTCTCAAAGTCACTCCGTGTGCTCTTGGGTAACGTCGAGTTCATCAAATCCGTCCCCTTCACCCCAATGCCTTCCAACAACTCGTCTCAGTCGATGGTGAAATCCGTCCCATCCGACGACGGTCAACTTCTCAGCTTCGCACTCCTCGGCAGCGCCCTGGACTTCGTCCACGTCCTCTCATTGCGGGGGACGTTTCTTTACGTAGCCCCTTCCGTAAAGCGCGTGCTGGGGTACGCCGCGGAGAACTTGGTGGGCAAGGCCATTTCGGACTATTGTCACCCCGCAGATCTCGTCCCGCTCATGAGAGAACTCAAGCAATCATCCTCGATCCCCTCCACAGATGGTGGCCCACCAGCTATACCCAAGAAAGTCGACTTGCTCTACCGTATCAAGTCTAAGAATGGCACCTTTGTTTGGGTCGAGAGTCGCGGCCGGCTCCGTGTGGAGTCTGGGAAGGGGCAGAAAGCCATCATTCTCAGTGGTCGTGTGCGGCCGATGCCCACGCTTACTTGGGGATCTGTCTCACGGATGGGAGGCCTCGCTGTATCCCCACCTGCCTTAAATGGAGACCCGACCACATCTGGGAGTTCGCGAGAGTTTTGGGGAACCGTAAATCCAGACGGAACCTTCCTCTCCGTTGGAGCAACTGTAAAGGAGCTGCTAGGATGGACCGTTGTGGAACTAATCGGCCATCGGCTCGAAGATTTCGTCGTTAGCTCCACGGACCGGCGACAACTTGAGTACAACACCTACCGGATGGTTTCCGAGTCCCTGGTGGGCGCCTCTCGAGCTGAGACTCCCGGCCCGACGCAACTCGCATTCGAGATGAGGAGGAAGGATGGGTCCAAAATCCGAGTTCTCATGGTTCTATACCACTCTTCTATTCCCCGGTCCACCCCATCTCTTCCGGACCCGTTGATCTATCAAGTGAAGGTGGCGAACGACTCCGTCTACGCTCCGGTCATGGGAAAACCCGAGGAGCAGGTCTTCCAGGAGATGGGGATTTCCCGGAACACCAGTTGGCACTATGAAGTTCAGCAACTCAGGTACGAAAATCAGAGGTTGTTGGAGGAGGTTCAGAATTTGGAGGCTCTGCAACCGAACCACCTCGCTACCAGGCTGATCAACAACGCGCCTGGAATGGGAGCCGTTCGTACTGGGCAATGTTATCCAAGGTCCTCATACCAGAGCTTCACGTCGGACAAGCGCTTACTCCTCCCAATACTTCCATCGGCCCCTGCAAACATCTCCTTACAACCGCTTCTTCCATCATCGTTCAACCCTTCTCTGGCGAGCCTCGCTTCTCGTCGCCCTGCCTCTGGGCACAGTGGTGCAGGTTAGCCCATCCCGATATCATATTTCCTGTTTTCGTTTTGTGTTTCGTCCGCTCTCCTCTTCTTCCCGATTCCTGCGTACCATCCCCAACCCCCCCCCCTCTTTCTCATCCTGCGTCGCGTTGCTTCCCTTGCGTGTTTTCACTGTCGTGCTTCTCTGTTTGCTTGTCTCGTATATGAACGCACCTTCGTCCCACCCAACACACACGATCCCTTGCGCCCTGTTTTGCTTTCCCGCTGTAGATCCATCGATACAGTTCACTCATACATGCATGCAACTGGAATTGATACACATATTATACAGCGAATCGTATGGTAGTCATCGAGCTTGGTAAGTCCGTTTCATCCATAATCGTTCCCGACAACGGATAGGAAGGGACACCGGAGATTGAGTCGAATGTTCACCTCCAACGGTGACCGGTAGATGTCAGGCGATGGACAGAAACGAAAGAAGTTGGATTATTGAGATCAGGGGAGGGGTTCCTGGCTTCTCGACAGCCTGTTCAGATGGATGTAAACATCGGTACCAAACCCGTCGATGGATATCAACTTCAAGTCTCCTCCGAAATACCTAGCGTACTGTGATTCGCATTCAGTCAGTAATCCGGTACAGGTACTTTATCGGAAAGTGCAGGTCCTCACCAATCTCGAGAGTGGAAGGCCATATCCAAAACCAGCCATTGGAGCCCTGAAATCACTCGCCTGGAAATCCTGGTCAAGGTTCTGTCCCTCCATAGTCGTATACATGTACGTCCAAATGAGAGGTATCGCGCTTCTGGGAATTCCTCCTCCCTCGTCGGAAATCTTGACGGTGATGTCCTCCTTGCCTTCGACGACGATGACCTTGATGGGAGGGAAGTGGTCGTCACGGTCGGGACCGTACCGTTCGACGACGGCTCGCAACGAGTTCTTGAGCAGTTCAAAGCAGATGTGGGACAAGTGCCCTGGAACGTAGCTGAAGTGGAGGTCCCTCGGGCAGATTAACTGAACGGGGGGTCCTTTGAACATCCTAACAAGTCGGGGTCCGGTCAGAAGCCTGGCTAGCGAGGAAGTGGAAGAGAAGCTACCCATAATGTTCCTCGCATACGTATCTTGCGTTCTCGATCGATTCTTGGACGATATCGTGGATGTTCTGATAAATAAACATCAGGTCAACTAGGTCGTGCGGTGGTAACCCCAATACTCACGGATTTTGTGCATATGATGCCGACGTAGTCGGGGTGAGGTTCGAGGGTGTTCAATGCGATATCTGCGAGAGGAGCGTTCCGAGTAAGCTTCGGTTAACGGTCGTCCGTTTGAGTTCAGACGCACGCTGTCCGAGCAAGAAACGAATCCCGATACGGGATAGGTAAAATCGATCGAGCCAAGCCTGAATTTCGTTGTCTATCTTGCGAGCGTTGCGCGATCGCTTCCACTCAAGTACACCCTGCGCGACGGTGGTCACAGTGGGGTCGTGCCTCCGCTTGATATTCTCCAGAAGTTTTGTAAACTGGGCATTGTAATCCCGGACTTCTGGCGGCCAAACAATCCCAGAGGTCTGCGCATAATACCTACAGGAAGATCCTCTCAGTGCACGGGAATAAGAGCGTGGGCGACCGGCTCACCTCTTCTCGATTGGAATCCTCATCTTTCCACTCCCGGGGTTGCCCAGACCTCCATTATAAGACGGGTTCGGCACCGACTCCGGCAGGTGCCCTGACGTACCCGAAGTCAGCTTTAGTGCTGTCTGAACGTCTTTTGAGGTCTTCACAGCTGGAAACGAGATTAATTCCTGAGTGAGATAACATTGAGTTTTTCGGCCCGCATTGGGGTAATTGACAAAGCGCCGTACCTCGAACGACTGGGCGTACCAGTCCTTGACTTTGTTTATCGAGGGCATTGCGCTAAGGTTGTGCGGTAGCTCGTCAAGTTCCTTCACCCGGTGGGCCAAACGCACCGGAAGCTCCTCTGTTGGAAAAGTTGGCAAGGGTGGTTAGACGGATCAAGGATGACGTTCGGAATAGGCGGAGCACGCACCTAGTAGGAACTGGCTCGCACGCAAGAGGGTCCCTTGGCTGGGATTCTGCCCAAACAGAACCATCTGTTGCAGCGAGACTAAGGAGCATACAGTCAATACCAGATCTGCGTTGTAGGCATCGTTGACCGACGACACACCTCCTGTCTGCTGGAACGAGGCAAAGTGTCGGATTTTGTCCCACGCCTTGGAGCTAATTTTGTAGGACATGGTGGTGGATCACCAAGAGACGGAGGGTGGAGGGACGGGGTGTGACTAGATCTTGGTTGAGGGCATTGGACGCGGGGGGACCGCTACAAAGTGCTCGGGCAGTCAGTTCCATGTGCGTCTAACTTCGCTTATCTCCGAAATCACGAGCCAACGCCGCTTGTGGCGTCGGCCGTCGGGTTCGTCGGCGCGGTCGGGCGTAACGACTGCCATTAATACTAGGGCAAGTGAACTAGGGTATACTCTGTAGTAGCGGAATCTGATACGTCGGTTCCCTTCAAGAATAATACTCTCCTTGGAATCTAGGTCGGTGGACCCATAACCTCCTGGTATATCAACACTGTCAAGAACGCCTTCGCTTCAGTGGGGCCGAAACTCCGAGGGGACGGCGTTCCCACCTTTTAATTGCTCCTTGCTTAGGGCATCCCCGTAGTCGAAATCAAACGCAAAGGGATCAAGTGGGCCGGCCGAAGGCTCGTCTTGTGGATCATGATACGACTTGGACCCCGTCTCAGCCTACCACTCTCGCATGATGAAACGCGCTTACCTCGAGGTAGGGATGCTTTAGGGCCTCTTCCACCGTTATTCTTCGCTTAGGGCTGAAGGTCAGGCACTTCTCCATGAGATCAAGAGCCTGTCAATGGTCAGAACTCCGAGGTGACCGGGAAACGTACGGTCACATACCAGAGGATTAGCGCTAGGGAACAGTGTGGTGAACGGCTTTTTCTTGCGGAAAGGCAGAGCCCTGATATATTCGCGCGACCGCTGAGACGTTATTGCATAGAAATCATCCAATGATGGTGTGCCAAGAATATCGAGGATTATCGATAATTGATGATGATCTGGGGGAACATGAGTATCACGTATGAGAGACCAAAGGAAGACGCCGTACAGTCTCGTCCAGGAAACAGGGGCTTCCCGGAGAGCATCTCCGCGAGTACGCATCCAACACTCCAGACATCAATTGCACGGGTATACTCTTTGAACGTCAACATAACTTCAGGGGCACGATACCACCTGCATTCTCATTGACATACGAGGGGACACACGGGAGGAATCAACATACCTCGTCGCCACATATTCAGTCATGAATGTGCTGCTGTCATTCGCGACGTTCGGTGGCGGCTTAGCCGACCTTGCGAGGCCGAAGTCACAGAGCTGAGCGTTCGCCGGTGACATGGGGAGATGGAATCAGTGGGAGGCATGGAAACAGCCGCCGGGGTCCGCCCACCTTGAGATCGCAGTTGGAGTTGAGCAAGAGGTTTGAAGGCTTCAGGTCCCTATGGATGACGTCCGCAGAGTACAATGCTTTCAGCGCTCTAAAAGTCTGGGACCGTCGGTAAGCTGATTTGCGGCGTTAGATTCATTGATGGCAGACCCACTTGATAGATAAAGTATTGACAGTGGTCATCGCTAAGCTCTTGGGTCCGTATCACGCGATGCAGATCCGTTTCCATGAGCTCTTGTACGAGGTAAACCTCCTTGAAATCCTCGAGACTTGGGGGTCTCAAAATGTCGAGAATAGAGATGATGTTCTCATGATGGAAGTGGCGCAACAGCTTTATCTCGCGCAGCGTCCTCAAGCAGAACATGGAGTGATCAAAGGGGGTGATTCGCTTGATTGCGACCTTTCTCTGGGAGGGTATGTGTATGGCGGAACTGGCCATGGTCGGTAAACATGAATGCCGGCGACCAAATGACGGAGCACGCACCAGACGATGCCGTATGCACCCTCGCCAATAACGTCCAAGACCTGGTAGTTGGTGCCACTAGGCATGAAGCTTGCCAAACGCTCGTCCATGTCTTCCGGGCAGCGTATGTGGTCGTGGTGGTTCGGGGTGGCTGAAAGTGTCTGAGATTGACGGGTGCCTATTGTCGTCGTGCTTCCTTATTTTCGTTATTTTCTACGCCATAAATAAATATTTCTGACAACATACAAGGATTTGGTTATCTTTGTAAGTTACTTGTAACGTTCGTAACTGTCGTCCGCCACTGTAGAGCGCGTTTGGTTAACTAACTCGACCTCGCCCAACACCGGTAGATCTCCCTCATCTGCTACTTGTTTTTTTTCCTTCCTTCCTCGTCCCCGTCTTCGCCACCGCCCACCCCCTTCGTTCGGTCTTCATCCCAATGTCCAGCCCAACAAAGGCAGAAAAGCACTCCAACAGCTCCAACCGTGGTGATGATAACGAGGAAACTGGGAGAGAACGAGGCAACAAATCCAAAACAATGTCCACCAAAGGTACTACCCCATCCCCCCCATGACCTCCACTTCGCCTCTCCTAATATACGACGCAAACCCTCAGGCAAAGATCTTTCGCACGTACCTTGCAAATTTTTCAAGGTCGGCTCATGCACTGCTGGATCTGCCTGCCCCTTCTCCCACACCAGCGTGGAGCCCGGTCAGAAAGGTGTCTGCACCTGGTTCGTCAAGGGAAATTGTAAGTTCGGGCACAAATGCGCCCTTGCACACATCCTTCCCGGCCAGGGCATGTCCATGGATCGAAAGAACAAGAAGGCGGCTCAACAGCAGGCTAACGCCTCAAACCAAGGTCGAGATGGAAGTCGCACGAAGAGGTCGAAGACTTCCGGGCTGAATGGAAGCGAGGGGAGAAATGCCCTGTTATCCGGGTCCACGGCCCCCACACGCGTCCTCGGTAATGCCTCCCGCCCCTCACCGTTCAAGACAACAATTTCGCCTTCCGCTCCCGCACCCCCCGTTAAAGACATCGATTTCACGCTCTCTGGCCTACCGGACGAGGATGAGGAGCTTTCTTCTGCCCCTGCCCGCGGGAAAGCACCCTCCAAAGAAGACTCTAAGGAAACCACCAAAGGCAACGACGCAGACGCAGCGTCCGAGGGATCCCAGGAGATCACACTGGAAACCAAACCCCCATCCCCTCCCCACGTCACCATCCCCTCCGGTCCGAGGAGGGTTACAAAACCCACATCCCCAAAGGTCAATGAGTTTGGTGCGATCGGATCGGCCCCCACGTCTGTATCCCCAAGAAACCGCGGACCCCTCAACAACCTTTCCCCTGGAAGTTCTCCTTCCAAAGGTCACGGGGTACCCTCCTCCTCTCCGTTTTCTGCTCCCGGTCACCAGACTACTTTCGCCCCGTATGACCGTGCCCAAGATTTCCTGGATTTCAGGTCACACGCTGGACTCGCTGCTTCACTTGGAGCAAACCAAACGTTCGCAGGCGAACTTTTGTCCTCCCAGAGGCCCATCGTGTTGAGGGCGGATTCCTTGGAAGGATCTGCAGTGGAAGAGGAGGACTTGGTCCCCAGCTCGTTGACGGACCTGCTCACCCCGGAGGAGAGGTTTAGGCGGATGTCCCGTTCTAAAGCCGAGGCTGAGGCACTCCAACGTCCTTCCGCAGAGTCACACCACCACCGTTATTCCCGATCTGTTCCAGCACCTTCTCTTATTAACGAAGTCCGTTCAATATGGGCAGAACCTGGCATGGCTGGTTCGCCGGACCAGCGGGCTGGATTAGGCGGTGGGTTGGGAAATGGCACACCGAGCTCCTTCACATCCAATTCCACATTCGGCAATCCCACCATGGAGGACGCACTTGCCCCTTCGAATGCGTCCGCAGCATTTTTATCCGGGATGCACAGGTACCTCGGGAATAAGCCACCACAGCAGCAGCAGCGTTCCACTCTTCGCCCTCCTCCAGTGCTGCACCCGAACTCGTACAGCGCTTCTACCAACCCGTTGTTGTCGTATTCTGCCGGCCTCGACGGTTCCGCTCTCTCCCCCTCGCGAGTATCCGCCCTTTCGAACCAGATGTACGAACTTGGACAGCACGAACTACACACTGCGGACGATGTTCCCGGCAGGCCCATTCCTGGTTTCCGTGGTGAGGGTAGGGAAGACAAGAACGTGACTCTCTCACCTTCCACGCGTGCACTCCAGTCCCACGAACCGGGTCAGAGCTTGCCTCAGGGTTTGGCAGCGGGTTATTCGAGGATACACGCACTTCCTCCCACTATGTCCCCAGGCACACCAAGTGCTTTCAGTCCACCGAAGACGTCTGGATTCGGTACCATCGGTGGCGACTGGGCAGAAATGTCGTCGAGCCCACGGAGCGGCGGCAACCTTGACGCCGCGGTCAGCATGCTGTCCTATTCCTCCGCCGCGTCACGAATTTCCACTGGACCCTATCCCGCTAACAATCGTATTCCCAGTTCACGTGGGTTCGCAAACGGCACTGGTTTGTTGAGCCCTCTCAGCAAACCTGCCATCGCAGACGTCGACGACTTATTCAATATGGAGGAGTGAGGGTGAGGGCTGTCTTGGACTTATATCGCCACGCCATTGTGGCGAGGGACCCTTGTATTTTCGAATCTTTCTGGGTATCATTCTGTTTCACTCCAGTCTCTCTAAAGGCTGCCTTCCAGCTCGTCCTTTGTAACGCATTTACTTCGCTTTGAAGCGTATCAGAACACAGCCAATATCCGTGTCAAGTTGTCGTTATGTCCTCGTTCTCATCCGTCTGTTGTCCTCTCTACGTGTTGACTACCTCTCCGCATCTGCACTCGACCAGTATTATAATGTATCCTTAACTACTCTTTCCGTTTTACGCAGAATCCCATGGTCAGAAATCAGTAAATATCATTGGCCCAGCAACGCGATGCACACGAACTCCCGCACATCAACGGGTGATCGACATGCTCTTCCGCCGCTTTGCGTCAACAAGCTCGCGGAGGCTCCCGCCTACAATCCGTCAGATCCTCGCTCGGGAACCCGAACCTCAGACGATACTCTCTGTAACCGGTCACATTAAATCCGTCCGAAAACAAAAACGAGTTGTGTTCGCGGCTGTGAACGACGGGAGTTGTCTGGAAGGATTGCAGGCTGTATTAAGTCCCGATGACGCGCACAGGTTCGTGGTGTTATTCTTGGATGCGTCTTTAATTGACACTCTGAGCCAGGCTAACGAACGGGTGTAGCGTTCGCCTTACCGGCAGGCTCGTGCAGAGCCAAGGGAAAGGGCAGGAGAAGGAGTTGCAAGTGGACGAATGCGAGGTTGTGGGAGCCTGTGATCCAGAGGTAAATCCTAAACCCACTGTATGGGAGGAAACCGCGGGCCAACCTGTTCGTATAGCTATATCCAATCCAGAAGCAAGCGCTCTCAACAGAACACTTACGAGACCACGTTCACCTGCGACCACGCGTGGACTCCATCGCATCGATGCTACGCGTTAGACAGTGTGCGATGGATGCCATTCACGACTACTTTCGGGTAAGACCGGACTCTTCGCGGGGGTGATCACAACTCTGACGAATCCTCAGCAAGAAGGGTTTACACACGTGCATACACCAATCATAACCGGTAACGATTGTGAGGGTGCCGGAGAAACCTTCAAATTGGCACCCGTTGCGCACAGGGCAGGTTCATCCCTCCCTCCTACGGAGTTCTTTGACAGGGCTGCATACCTGACGGTATCGTCGCAACTGCACCTCGAGGTTTTTGCGCATGCCATCCCTCGGGTCTACACGCTGTCCCCCTGTTTCCGTGCCGAACGCAGTCAAACGAACCGCCACTTGAGCGAATTTTGGATGTTGGAGGCCGAATGGGGATTCGTCGACCGGGTCGGAGACATCTGCGATATCGTCGAAGATTCGGTCAAACATATCCTGAACCACGGATTGGTGAAGGACCTGGACGCTCTATGGAGTAACGGGGATATGGAAAGAAAACAGGGGGTACTGGAGGCTAAGGGAACGGCACCCTGGGCCCGGATGTCGTATGCGGAAGCTGTGAAGGAACTAGAGAAGGACAAGTCGAAATTCGAGTTCGAGCCAGCGTGGGGCAGGCCACTCCAAAGTGAACACGAACGCTGGTTATCGGACAAGGTCGTTAAGGGTCCCGTTTTCGTCACGGATTACCCGTCCGCTATGAAACCTTTCTATATGCGAACAAATGGTGACGGTAAAACAGCTGCCTGCTTTGACCTTCTCATGCCTCATCTTGGGGAGCTCGTTGGTGGATCGCTGAGGGAGGAACGGGTTGACCTTTTGGACGGGGCGATAGAACGTCACGGGTTGGACAAACGGGATTGCACCTGGTATAGGGACCTCCGTGTACACGGTGGGGCACCTCATGGAGGATTTGGACTTGGGTTCGAGAGGTTGATCGGGTGGATGACCGGCATTGAAAACGTGCGGGAGTGCATCCCAATTCCCAGATGGGCTGGTAGACTACTTTTATGACGTTTCCTTACGGACCACAGTGATACAGAATCGCGTTACGCTCTCACTGGGCCACCAACGACCATCCGCGCGAAGCGTGGGAGACTAAAGATTGTCGTTCGTTGGGGGGGGGATAGCCTGGGATCCAGCCTCAAGTTCAGAGGGTGCCTCTCCTGGGTGTAGGCGTTCCCTCTCGTAGCAGGTGGTATGTAATATTTTGGCCCAGTCTTCGTAGGCAAGATGGCCGAGCGGTCCAAGGCGTGTGACTCAAGCGCACGGGTTCAAACCCCTCGTTTGCCTGATATTATCGGGTTTCTCATCACAGAAATTGTGGCGTGGGTTCGAATCCCACTCTTGTCATGCTTTTTGGAGATCTGGAAGTTTGTTATGAGAAAAGCAAATCTTCCACGGGCGGTGGAACCCTGAAGGCGGCCGCGGGCAATCCTCAGGTCATCCTGCCGCTGTATGGGGTATTTATGAGGGTGTATTATCACACTTGGAACCAGCTCGGTCATACAGATACAATACGTTGTCAAAACGGATCTAGTGGGTGCTGCTACTGCACTCCCGAGCCCGTGCGAGCACCGCTACTAGTAGCCCTGGGGCGTCGTTCGACCGAACGTGTAGGTCCACAAGATGACTCAAGTCTTCATCGATCCCCGTAACCTCTGCGTCCGCGAGCTGTCGCGTATTTGGTACGAACAGCAGTTTTACCTCTAGCTCGCGCGGTTCTGGGGTCGAGGTTATACTATACGTCAATTGCAGCTCGTTCTCGGATTCCAGGTGGAAGGTTTCCGAGCCGAGGATTGACTGGTGGAGAGCGATCGCGGCAGTGTACCTGGGCCAGGGATGAGTATTCGCCTTCGCGGAACAGGAGACCGATGTTCAGCATACCAATCATATAGCCCAGCATATCTGGGGTCTTCAACTTCATCCACTTTGCTACTCCGGATCTTCTCAACTTCCGCTCGTTGACTCCGTAAGACCTCGAGTTGCTTAGTCTTTGCCTTGATGTCCTCTTTTACGGCAGACACCTTCGCGTTTACCCCCTGTAACTCGTCCGAAGATTCTTGCATCTTCATGATCTGCGAATCGAGTTGAGCCATCGCCGAGGACACCGTCAACCTTGGTTCTGGGTGTCGTTGTTTGGACCTCGTGAGTGCCAACCGCGCATCCAGGATCTGTTGGGAGAGGGAGGAGATCTCTGCGATGACCGTCTTGGCTTTCTCGTAATCTGAGACCGGGGGGTCATGCGTCAGAGTCGTGTACCAGTGAGAGCAAGGGAGCCAAACCTTCCTCGACTAGCGGAGCCAGATCGCGAATGTCCTTTTGCTTTTCGCTGAGCTTATCCTTTACGACCCTCAGGGCCCCCTTCTTCTCCTCATTCTTCGCCTTCAGCTCCTCATTATTTGCGGCCGAGATAGCTGGCCCTTCTTCGCTCATGATCTCGACGACGTACTTCTTCTTTGCAGCTTGTTCAAGGTACCTGAACTTGAGGTTCCGTAGGAACTTCTGAGTAGAGCAACGCATCTTGAGATACACGTAGCATCAGCGGCACACGATTCCACTCACCTTTTGAAACTCTACGTTGGCTGCTAACGCAGCAGGGAGGAGGGCATCGGGACCGTCATTAGAGGTCGGCCACTCCTGGCCATCGTGGGTCTTTTTCAGGAGGAACTTTGGTTTAGATTTTAGGAGCAGCAGATCGGCGTCCTCAAGTTCAGAGTTGAGACTCTGTACTGTCTCGTGGATCGCCGAGCTGGCTGACATCATTTCGGAAGGGGTCAAACGCGATGATGATCAATCACGTGAGACGACGCGACCCGGTCAGATATAACGCTGAGGTCAAGACGGAAATGGGGTTTGGTTCAAAACACATCATTTCTTTGGGTAACACATGGCTGGTTTAGTACAAGGATAAGAGGCGTCGGTACGAAGGGAAACAACTACGATGAGACTAAGGTACGAGCTAGCGAACCAATACGAGGATAACGGTTGGAGAGCGGAGGAGTCGACGTTGTCAAGAAGTGCGATCAACACTCTTCCAATGTAGAACCCGCCACATTTGTAACATCGCGTTCCTTGCTCTTGAAGTTTGATCCTACTGCAGGAAGGCCTTCAAATCCTTCGCCGCCGGAGAATGTGCCAAAGAACGGTGTCGCAGGGCTAAGTGTAGAGGGTGTCCTACCATGGGACGAATAAGTCAAAGCAGGGGAAGCAAGCGGCGAATCAGTGTTATCTTGTTTATCGGCATAGGTCGAGCGATTGTCGGCAACATTGTCGATTCCCTTCATGGTTCCATTGGACTTAAACATGCCGACGTGCCCCCCAGTGAATTTCTTATCGTCAAACACGTTTTCGTAGGGATTAGAGGAGTTGTTGAAAGCCTGGGATGGGCGTAAACGGTCGTTTGTGCTGGACAGATGGGAAGTGATTGTGGTCGAGTGGGATCGTCCCAGAGGCTGAAATCGAGAAATAGAAAGTCCTTCGAGGTCAGAAGCGAGGTTCCTCGCGTCGTACATTCCGGGATCTTGACCACCATAACCGTAATCGCGGACCGCTGAGAATGACTCCGGTGCAGGGGTCGTGAAGTCGGGGGCGTGTTCGGCGATCTGGTTGGCGCCGGTCATCCCCGGGAGATTAAGCTGGGGGGACGCCAGCTCGTTACCGCTAAGGTGATTGGGAACTCCGCGAGCCTGAACCCGCTGCGCGTGCATTGCAAGGTATAGTTCTTCAGCTGGAGTGTACCCACTGCGTGCTCTAGCCGACGTGGAAACGTTGTTTCCGGTACGCCTGTTGCGAGAAGTGCTGTTCAAGTGGTCGGGACGACGGCCGAAAGACTCCCGTGTGAGATTCGATAGATGCGGGTTTGGGGTGGCATTTGTCTGGATGGGACTGGGACTGCCGAAATCTTCGTCGGGAAGTCGCGGGTTTCGTTGTGACAAGGCCTGGGACCCTTGCATATTGAGCAGTGCCGCCTGTGCCATGGTTAGCCGGGCGGGGGACTGATCTCCCTGAAGCAAGCGTTCTTGTCGCTATGGGGTGTATGGGTTAGAAAAGCACGGAAAGAGAAAAAACTTGTACCCACACGAAGTTCTCGCTGCTCAGCGGTGTCCGCGAACCTGACCGAGATACGACAACCTGGGTCGTTCCACCCGCGTACCATTCTTCCGTGAAGGCGTTCGATGGTCTCCTCGGCGGCAGTTCGTGTTTCGAGCCTGTGGGGTTCATGAGTTTGGTAATGTCAAGTAGTAGGGTGGTCGTACCTGACGAAGGCAATAGTTCGCGGGGGGTGGCTGAGGCGGGTCTGGAAGAGTCGGCTGCTCATAATCTTGTGAGGGACCATCAGGGCTGCCAAGGTCTGACCGAACATCGGATTAGTTCAAACGACGTCAGTGACTCTCGGAACACTGACAGGCTCGTCGATGGTGAGAGGAAGACTGCGAATGATTGTTTAACGCGCGGCAGGGGGACGAAAAAACTGAGACATACCCCTCGATGTACAAGTTGGTCGATGCCTCGTCCTTGAATTGCTCCATTCTTGCCTTAAATGAGTCTGGTTGAAGATGAGCGCGGGCGTTCCACAGGTACGGGTGGAGGGACCTTACCTTTCTTCGAGGGTGTGTTGACCTCGGGCGTTTGTACCTTGGCGTAAGGTGTTCCCGGGATCTTGTGGACTTGCTGTGGTGTTGTATTAGCAATGGGACGAGTAGGCGGACGGAAACAATAACCTTAGATAAAGAGGGGTGCAAATTTCTGTACTTGCGGAGGGTCTCGATGCACCGCTGAGCAGAATCTACGGACTGGAACAAAACGAAGCCATAACCACTGGGCGAGCAATAGTCAGGGACGGATAATCGGGGTTGCTGACGGGAGTACTCACGTAGGGCGTTCGGAGACGTGTCTAGTAAAAGTCCTGACGCTGAGGACGGTGCCAAACTCCTTGGTCATGTTGTACAACTGTTCTTCTGGGAACTTCGGGGGCAATCCGTTGATGTAGACGTTGGGGGGAGTGGTAGAATCTGACTGAGCTGAAGGAGTGGGAGCGATGAATGACGCCGCGTTTGTTTGAAAATCATCGGGGGAGTCATTTGCGATTGTGCGGGATGGCGAAGATTGTGGAGAGCGAGTAAACGGAGAGGATTGGGCTAGACAGAGGGTAGGGTGAGTGACGAGGGGAAGTCGCGAGGGCGGTCTGACGCGTACACGATAGGGGGTTCGAAACCTTGGAAAGCGGACTGTTAGGCGGAAACTGATCTTGGATGGTGGTTGGAAGTGGAGGGGACGCAGTGGTTGGAGGAGGGGTTTGAGACTGGGTGGTGGACATATGGGATGGGAGTGGACGTGTACGGTAGAGATGGGGGTGTTGGTGGTGGTGGGGAGGCAAGAGGGGAGAAGGAAAGACGAGACGAAGGGGGAACGGAGGGCAACAGGCGGAATATAAGAAGGATGAGATGGGTGGTTGAATTACTGAAAGAGGGAAGTGACACACCGAGCGACCAGTTCATCTCTACTTTATTAAATCGAGGTCTCGAGAAGACCCAATTTCGGCGCTGGCTTCGATAGCAGGTCCGATTGCCAAACTCTGAATTTGGCCTCCGAGTCCCTTGTTGATAGATTCAATGGCGGCCCAGCGGCCGTATCCGAGCCTGTCTGTCTCCCATTCTCGCTTCCCTGCCGCCGAGGCTCCGATTGTCCGATTCGCACCAACCACCACCCGATCCGATCCCGAGATACCCTCGAACAGTTCCCCAATCTGCTCCGGTGCTCGCAGATTCGCACGCTCGAGGATCCCACTTAGCCGACTCAACGTCCGCTCGCTCGCCGCCCTTCGTGCGACAGATATCCGCAACGCCTTCGTGTACGTTCTTCTGAGCTTGCGTTGCTAAGAACGTCATGTGTGAGCGCGCCAACTTGGAAGGAGAGGAACGGTATACGCACGACCTGTATTCGCCTCCGGAGATCGTCGATATCAGAGAGAAGCTCCTGTTCCTTGCCTGCTGGTTGGTCCAACATCAACCCTGCCTGATGGGGAACCACAACCGGCAATTCCGCCGGAATCGTGAAGATGTTCCGCATGCACCAGACTTCGAAAAAGTCGAGGGCGATATCCATATGCGATTCCAGCAGGGTCTGGAACGCAACGATCCCCTGTTCGATTTCTTGCCTGCCGTCCCAGTCGTCTCCTCCAGAATCCTTCAGTCTGTCCGTGCGTTTCTCGGCCCAGCCGGTGAGGAATCCTTCCATAGCATCCACGCAGTGCTCCACAGAGTTGTTCGAGATGTTGACGATTGTATCTAGCACGAAATGAGGCGAGTCACCAAGCAGTTCAGGCAAGAGCACAGGAGGGACCGCGGCAAGTGCACCCATCGCGAGTCGATCGTTGAGAATGAGAAACGCGTGTGGTCACACGGCGTGACGTGTGACAGATCAACGGCTTGTTGGCCAGCACGTGACGGTGATCTCATCGTACTAAACAGGCGTTTGGCCAGCTTGTTTCTCAACCACAATTTGTCTCCACTCAAGTTGACATCAGGAAAGAGTGTTTCCTTTTTCAACTCGGATACCCATGTGGATTGTCTTCGATTGACAAGTCTGCGACTTGGTGACGCATCGAGACTAATCTCCGGTCTGGTCCAGAGTAATCGTCCGAGCTGCCACTCGTCTCCAGTGTAACCGAAGCATTGGAATCGAATGGGGTAGTGTACAGGCAGTATACGAGAGGAATGTTGCTACACGAGATCGTAAAATACACCAGTGCATCCATCTCAATCCACAACCCAGCGAAGAAGAGTTCATGTGCAGCCATGGCGTGCCCTCTTGCCACCGTCGACGATTGGAACCAGCTCTATATCTGTCCGATGGACGGAATCAGAAATCCTCGCAATCCCCGCAGTAAATGGCGTCAGAAAACGAACCTCCTTGGCGGTCCCGAGGATCGTAGATCGCGGGCTCACTAACAACCCCGACGTTCGTCAGCGTGTGCAATACCGCCGTCGACGTTAGGGTAGAACTGGTGACCGCGGTTGTTGTGGTCATCACACGAGCAGCAGAATGCCCTCTTGGGTCTCGAAGATTAAACATTAGACGGGAGACCAGCACGCATGCCAACCTTGTGAACAAACATATCAGTGGCTCCATGTGATACCCCCGATGTCCTTGACATGCTCACACGTTCGTCATCGTGGTTGCAACGCCACGGGTTATCTCCTTGACGACGACGTCAGAATCTGAACGCAATCGCCGAGGTGGCAACTCACGGATCCGCGCTTCACCGCCAGAATCAGCCCCATGTCCCCAGGAACAGGCAAGGAGGCACGTACCAAGAATGTGATAATGTTGGACACAGTCGCGAGGCTAATAACCCTGTGTACCACTCTTTAGCGTCATATACCACTCAGGCACGGGGAGTGACGATATACCCGAAGTAGACGACACCTGACGGCCAGCTCAGTATCATCCAGAGAACTCTCACGGTACGTTCTCACCGTCCCTGATCAGCACGTGGGTGAGCGTCCGGTCTTTCCCGCTCCTCCGGTTGATTTGTATCGTCTTCACGAGCGTCATTACGACCACAACTAGGTCGAAGATCATGACACCGCACCAGGCCACTGCCAGACCTTAGGCAGACCCATAAGCGCCAAGCATGAAGCCTGACAACACCATGACACTCACGCCATGCCCTGGCGATCGAGGGTGAGAAAAGACGGGTGTCGGGAACACGCAGATTGACTTACTGAGACCATGAGAGACCCGCTGGACAACCAAGAGATCCCTTGGGAAGCCCTGGGGGATTGTCAAGCTTTTCGCCTTGGGTCACCATGTACTAGACCAATTCACTCCATTTCAGCGAGGTGATAGGTGGGTTTCGACAGTCACGACTCACGCCACCAACCGCAATGGCAACGAGAGCGAGAGAAGTTAACCCGACAAGCACCGTACGGCTTCTATCGTACAAGGCATAAGTCCTCGTGATGAAAGTAACTGTTTGACGGTGCGTTCAGTTTCTGCGGATACGCGGTGGGCTGGTCAGTGTAGAAGGACATACATCCAACGATTGTTTGCATTGCGATCGCGAGTATTTGGTGGTAAAACTGCAGATGGCCGCAGAAGACAGACATAGCATCCTTAGGTGTGGCAAATGTCTGGACGAAGACTGGGGCGTGCCCAAGGACTCCACAGTATCGGTTGAGGAAGAACAGGAGCGATCCCCACTGCTTGAAGCCCTGTCGTGACCAAAATAGACGGCGCTCACGGTCAACGGTCAACACGTAGTCGTAGTAGAGCAACGCTGGGCAGTTTGCAACAGTCAGCACAGTGGAAAACGGCGTATTTGTAAGATGTGATACATACTGAATGCGATCGAAGTCATGTACTGGTTAGTGAACCTATCCCAATTAAAGAGTCAGACGTCAGGATGCCAGACCGGCGTGCAAAACTGGGTGAAAAAGCAGAGGCAACGCAACTGGTCCCAGCCATTCTGGACGACGGAATCCATCTGCGAGCCAGGAGGTGGAGGGGAACGCCAACGCTCGCTTTTCCCTGCCAAGTTGACGGGGAATATCTGTGGAGTCGAAAGAGAGCTGCTCATGCCACCGAGCCACGAGTACCCTTCGGTCACCTTCCACAGGATCAACGCCATCAGCAAGTACATCGTTGGCCGAAGATCGCCTATACGTGCCGCGCCGGAACCGGATGGGGCATCAAATCCGGCTACCGCCCATGGTCAATGACTTAGCCGTTTTTGTGCCGCAGCTCCTGCTCCGGAATCCCGAAGTGGTGGTCCTCTGGAGGATGGTGACGGACGGTATTCCTCAGATCGTAGCTGGGGATCATTGCAGGGGATATTTGCGATGGGCTGGGGTGAATCGGTGATCCTCTCCTCGGCATCGGGGGAGTTTGAAGGGTCGGGGGCACCAAGGGCGTCAGGGACGGCCAACCGATGTATCCCCATCCACGGAAACAGGGCCACCACGGTGATTGATCCCGGCCGGTCTCGTGTGAGCGTGGTGGTTCGGTTCAGATGTTGGTTGTGGGAATGGGCGAGGCTCAAGCGATCACCAGTCCAAGGGGGATCTCCAGCCTTCCGAGCTTCAGGCACTCACGAATCCAACAGCTGAGCTTTTGTTCCATGAGGTACTTTCTGGTGATGATACCAAAGCGCACCGAGTTCGGAAACCGTGGCAGCATTCGTACATCTGATTAACAGCAAAGGGACAAGCGCGATACGGGAGACAGAGAGTTCACTCGGGCAGTGTTTTGTAAGTTTGTCCCTAAATTCCTCGACCCCTTCCCCGGCCACGACCTCTACTACGACCGCCGCGATCTCCCCCTCGTCCTCGTCCTCTACCCCTGGCTTCGTCTTTCTTCTTTCCTTTGGGTTTCGGTGCATCGTCTACAAGGAGTGTGTCGAGGGGTAACGCGTCCGGGAGGACGAAGTACCGTATGTTGTTTCCCCTAATCGAGAGCGAGTCCAGT
>Ga0307509_10002162_pt1 | contig 32280 bp, 36 predicted proteins | sample 10_EM_MG_FD_202245 | JGI IMG/M metagenome (GOLD analysis project Ga0307509, IMG submission 202245) | Populus trichocarpa ectomycorrhiza microbial communities from riparian zone in the Pacific Northwest, United States - 10_EM | ecosystem: Host-associated > Plants > Roots > Unclassified | place...
TAGATATCGTCCAACTGAAGCAGTTACTCCAATATCTCTATATATAATATCCCCTTGTCGAATTTGAGAGTTTCGGCGGTTAAATCTGAGCCAGTTGACAATTTCTTTCTCATAGCTTGTTGGGGGCTGTTGAGCAGTATTGGTCCGAAATCGAAGACTAATCCGGTGTCTTTGAAGGAAGTGGCTAAACCAGCCTTGACTAAAACAAAATAAATGATTGACATCAGAGGAGGAGGACATAGAGTTTGATGGTGTAGTATAAAGCTGTTGGAATAGTGCGTTTGCATGGCGACGGAACCATTCCTGTCCTATGCGAATACCAACAGCACGACGAACCAAAAACCTTCGGTAGAGACAATCTTCAAGCTCTGGCCAGCGGCAAATTACTGTTGTCCGGTATATACTGACTCGAGCAGCAGAACCACCAGCAACAATCCTAGCCTCATTATTCCACCATCCACTTATAGTTCTTTGTGGAATCTTGAACAGAGCTGCTGCTTCAGACTGTGTAGGTCTTCGATATCCTGGCTCTGTCTGTGGACCACGGTATCCTGCTCTCACTGGTATCGAGTGGTGCGTTAAGAATCCTAATACCTCGATCTTTTTTCGCTTGCTGTAGGTCCGGTTGATCCGCTTCACCGGTTGTGGAAGATTGTGTAACTCTCTCTCGGCAATAGGTTGTGCCTGTGGTCCCGTATGACGAGGATACTGGAGTCTCCGATCTGATAGGAACAATGGCTTTAGAATACGACCCATTAGCCTGATTCTCGTAAATGTTTGTGGTAGGTTGCGATAATTATCGTCGCTGTAGGCTTCGTAACTGTGAGCTGTTACAGTGATGAAGTTCAGGCCACAAATCAGCTTTCGGCTAACCAACCACCGATAGAGGCTAGTGTGGCTGGGCACACTAGCGAGTTAACTGAGATTCTACGGTAGTTGCGCCACATGCTAATCATCCTCACTTAGCGCAATTTCCAATAATGCCAGTTTCTGCGATACCATCTGTTCTAGGGTTGGGGGAATTGGCAGTTTGATTGGTCTAGATTTTTTTTTTTACTGTGGTTCCTTTCTCCTGTATTGGTACTTGTATCATACGAGTATAATACAGTACTGTACCGGTGCTCGCGTGGCCGGGTTGCTGTTAGACACCCACATAGAGTAGTGATCAGAGAGTCAATTTCAAGTTCACGCCCGACAGCATGGCAGATAATCAAATGCTCGAGTACCGTACTCGTGCGATATAAAAACCATAGTTCCACATTGCCTACCGATGAGCAGGGCGACAATAACATAGGGGGTGGGCCGGCGTACCCCCCGGAACGTACTGTACCGGTACTGCTGAGTTGTGCAAGCCTGGACGGGTAGTCGCTCCCTGAGATACTTTGTGAGTTAAATAGAATTATTGAAACATGCCCACATGTTTCCCTCCAGTATGATATCAAATTGTCAGAATCTCGCGATGCTGGAATACTCAAGTATAGAAGATACATTCGGGGCATTTCACGCACACCGGCATCCAGTTTTAAAAACGTCACAGCATTGCGAATAGTATTTTATGGATTCTATTTTTTTCTGGTGTTTCTTGCCTGAAACAAGGACTCGGGTAGGGAATATGAAACAATCGGAAACCGTGCCAAGACATTCGCTAACTACTTTATTCCAACGATTCCTCTTCCGCTGGAACTTGAGGACAGTCGGTTATGCTCACAGGCGAAGTCTGAAGCCCAGCCATCTTCATTCCTTGCCCTTTGGGCTTACTCAAACACCCTACGAGTTGTTGCTTTTCGGAACAATCAGAACAAGTCCGCCGTCTATCCCGTTAGCTCCCTCGAAGTTCTATTCCTATTCATTCAATACGGAGCAACCATGAAGCAGCGCTCTACTTTCGTCGTCTCTGAATCCCACGGAACTCTCCCGGAAAACTTCTCTCTCAAAAAAGACACCTTTATAATAAAAGCGCTACCTCCATCTGCCCTACGTGAAGATCGGGTCACTTTTGGCGTTCACGAGCTCCCGGCTGAGATCCAGGGTGTTTTAAGCTCATGTAGGGAGGTTCACTTGAAACTTACAAGCGGAGACATTTATGAATCCATAGATCCGTACAGTTCAAGGACTCCTGCTGGTTTACATGTGTTTTTGTCGCCTGAACAAGGAGCTTCTCCGTATGCCAATCTACCCCTCGATTACGTGTTACGCACTGACCAAGACAAACGGGTAGAGACTCGATTTGCCAGCTTCTTGAGAAGGCCTTCGGCATAAATAATTGTCGGGATTTCAAGTCCTCCTTTATCGAGATACCCGGAGGCTACCAGTTCTACTCCCCGTTACGTTCAGCTTCCACATTCGTTCAATACCTACAAAACCGTCTCCCTAAAAAAGATACTGTACGACGATCTGAAGTCCAATCATTGGAAAGTGCTGAATATATCGATTTGACCTACGACGCTATTGCACAAACACTTGCATTATCGAGTGTACATGCTCCAAACCAGCCCAAATGGGACGGGTCGTCGATAACCAATGCAAACACCTCTGGCGTCGAGCTTGGGGTCTTTGGGAATATAACTCCAATGGAGGAGGAGGGTCTTACATTGGCAGGCTTCATAGCTGAGCTTGGCGAGAGCGATGACTTTGGTGATATATCCTATCAAGATGATATGATATGTACTTCCCTAACGCCCACCCAGAACCGACAATGTTTTCATTTGCCTCCCGCCACCATCGCTCAGAGTCGACATTTAGTCTCGTCACAGCACGCCCAACGGGCCTACACCCTAAGCTCAAGCTATCCATTCATGGCCCGGTGAAACCTCCACCAAACGATGGCGGTGAGTGCACACTCAACGCGTATTTCACCCTTCCGGTCGCTTTGTTCATCGACAAGTATCAACTCTCATCGGATAACCAACGACTCCTCGACTCGCTAAGCATAAAGCGAATCAAAGCAATTTCCGGGGAGACAGATCTTGAGGCGCCAGTTTGGACACGGGAGAAATGGGGGAGCCGGATCTTGGTTGAAGTGGATACTAAAAAGGGAGAAAACGGGATAGAGCTAGAGTTACCGTTACACTTGCGATACCTGGAGCCTTGTTATAATTGCACAACCACGAAGGTCGATTTCGCTTGGCCAAGTGTATTCTGGGCTTGTAGAAGTGAGCAATGGAAAAAGATGGCGGTTAACCCGTTTGATAGGTTGCACCTGGGGTGGGAAGACTTGTTCCCTGAGCAAGTCATGTATTATTATCTCTCCCCGGTCCCGCATGGGGGGGGTGAGGGCGCCTGGAGCAGCATTGACGTGCCTGTATTGGGATTGGAAAATGCCGAGATGATCAAGATTGGTACTGTCACTGTTGTTGGGTTTGGGTTTTTATGGGTACTATTCAGGATATTTATGGCGAAATTCGGTAGTGTTCGGGGAAAGGAAGAACTCAAAAAGGAGTAGGTGACGAGGGAAGGGCGCTAGAATTATCCGGAGAGAGATTGTTGTAAGTAGCAATCCCTCGTCGCGAGGCCGGGGTGGAACCAGACACTTTGAATAGGAATTTCCACCCAAGGTCTCCGGCATCAATTCGGCTGTGTGAGTATATCGTGTGTTATGTAACATAAATATTTACCGTAATCCATAATCCATAATGAATATGCTTATAGTGGTATCTGTGGTAAAGTGATAGGGCTTGGTAATTTTTGATCGAGCCCTCTGGGGCCTTATGAGTGTGAGTATCACAACTCAATGATCAGGGAACAGAAAATGGCAGATGGTCAATTAAGATTCCGGGGGTATGATAAGTCAACAGCAATTGGGGGGGTCCTTTGGTAACTAGATAGGTCAAAAGACACCAAAATTCCAGGTTTTTAAGCCACAGACATCTTGAAACTCGGCTTTGGAAAAAAAATTGGCGTCTGAAGTATATATAATATATATTTATTTCAGGTTTTTATCTGGAGTTTGTGGAGAGCTGTGGGCACATGAGCTGAGTAGGGTGTGTCGCGATCTATCTTTCCTATAAAAACTTTGGTCTTGGCAGGTACCATGAGGGAGAGGACATTCCACCCCCGATTACTGTTGGAGAATTGGAGGAAAAAGTCCCACACTTTTTTGTGTAGGCGCTATTATAGCAAATCACTTTTTTTAAAAAAATTTCCATGCTGTTTCCACCTATAATGGCAGGGTTATGATAGCTCGAAAACCCGCAATTTTGGTGTGTTTTTTTGGCCTGTCTAGTTACAGCACAGAACGACCGGCAGTCCCAGAGCAACTATAGAGCCGGGTAACTAGAACTGTACTACTAGGGACTTGCCCAAAACCACGTTTCCTTTGGCACAAGTCCCAAGCCTTTCACAACCAAATCCCTTATTCTTCCCAATGCATTCAACAACTTCCTCTAGAATGTCCTTCTGGGCCTTTTTTGTTCTTGCCTTCTCGTCATTAGCCGCTGCAGCTTCCGGAGTTTGGACATTCGAAGATGCGCAAGCTGTCGTCGCCGCAAAAGGAGGCAAAGCTGATGCTTATATGTGAGTCCTCATAAACAAGCAGCCTCGGAATATTGAGCTAGCGAAAGCAATTGGAATCACCCCCAACTAACAGATTATTTCGCTAGATTCTCCCCCACAAAACCAGTCAAAGGAGATATCAAGCTTGGGTCAAAGGATATATTAAAAGTCTCGTTGACCGTTAAGGAGGGCTCTCAGGTTGGCCGCCCTCATCAGGCGTTCCTCCTGGTTCAGGAGCCCGAGAGCAAAGTGGAGATCTTTCTCCCGCTTTCTGTGAAAGAATTATCCGGCAAAGCTAAGGTCGATTTGGTATGAGATTTCTAGCATTTACGGGTATTCAGATAGTTACGTGTCCTAATGAATGGTTTTCATGACAGTCTCACAAAGATCTCCCGGCCTTTCTGCTTGCCGCCCCTTCCCTTTCCCTATCGCTTGTCCTCGGCTCCTTCGGTGAATCTACCGCATCGATTGTTACCATCGGAAACATCAAACCCTCACTTGACCCGACCGCAAAAGCCCTCCTCGAGAAACAGAAGCTGAAGGATATTGGCGAAGGAGCAATCGTCTACAGGGCGAAGGATGAGATCCGTCATATCTTCAGAGCTGACCCTCAGAGCCCCCCTAAGATTATTACCCTAGTTTTCTTGCTCTCAGTGTTGGCAGGACTCGGCGGCCTCTTCGTAGTTGTAAGTTTCCCACTGGCGCGTTGCGAAGCAGCTGGGCCAATTCTAATGAGCGTGATAGTGGTTCCCAGTTCTTGGGGGGAACTTGTCTCACCTCCCCAAGGCCCTCAAAGCTGCCCCGTTTTCCCATCCGCTCTTCTTCGCTAGCTTGCTTTCGCTGGAGGGTATCTTCTTCATGTACTACACCCAGTGGAACCTCTTCCAGACGCTCGCCGGAATGGCTGTCGTAGGGCCCGTCGCCTTATTTAGCGGTAGCCGGGCATTGAGGGAAGTTAGGGCTAGGAGAGAAAGGGGAGAGCGCTAAGGTGTGGAAAATCTATAGTTGTGGCCTCTGATGCAGTCGTGATGCCAAACATCTCACGAAAATGAAATGAGGAAATCTGGCATTTTTCTTTTCCTGGATTTTCTAAATTAAAAAAGAGCTTATCTAGGATATCAGTTAGAATTGTTTATTTTGATCAAGATAGGGCGAACGGAATTGGAAATGGGTTTCAGAATTGTACGCTACCTTGATATAGCCGTTCCGTTGAACGGGGAAGAATGTATTGTGTTGAAGAAACGAAGCGAATGAGGCAGAATCAGATGACCGCGTGATCCTTAGCCCGAGCATTACTACAGTGTGGTGCCAGTATACTCGTATTAAGCCTTTGGTTCAAGTCTGCTAGGTATTGGATTATATCCATGGGCGAGCTTCAATTTTGATACTAGTCAGCACCGTATGCCACTGTCCTTCCAATGCTATATTTTCCGTTCCACGGTCTGCGTTCCAGTCATCCGTACTGTGCTGTGCTATTGCTTGGAGCTCCAATCTCTCGCCCTGAGCTCGAGCGTGCTCCATGCTTTACTGATCATTGAATGCCGGTGAATTATTCTGCATGAATAAACAGATGGTATGTTGTAGTGTGCTGTACTTTTCAACGCTATACCTGTTTCAAATTATTACACTGATTGCTACCAGAATAGCTGTTTTTTTTTTGTTCCATCTCGCTTTTTTCCATTAAAAATTTCAAAAAAGGTCGACAGAAATGAGTGCACACAAGTGATTTAGTTATGATAGTTATGGTATTTTGACGGTTTCATGAGCACCGGATTTCGCAGCGACTATATTATACGGCACCGTAACTTAAGCTCGAAGAGATGCATAATATAATAGCACGTACATTCCGTCGCGTTTAGGCACTGCTGCGAACTCTGATGAATTGGGGGGTTGGGTAAACCATCTTTGAAGATTGATATCCGCTTCTGCGCTTCGGAGGAGGAGGCATTGGTTGGGTTGGGTAACCTGCCAGAGTCTGGTCGTAATCGCTTGTTGCGAGAGGTTGGCACGGGCTGGTAGTGTTCTGTATCAGACTGCTATTTCATGTAGTCTTGGACAAAGCTCATCATTGGTTGTCACTCGGTGAGAAGGCCCCTAATGGAAGCCGTTCCAATTTATCATACATACCTACTAATGCAAAAACCCTGGGATGAACTCTATTCTATAACTAAATCTCAACGGAATATAAACTCCTATACATGGTAACTAATTGCTCCCCAAATAAACGAGAGAAGAAAAGAAGATGACCACCTCTCCATAAATCTAAAACTCGAAACCAGATGGAGCGCAAGAGGAAATCTCAACCGGTAAAAGATAGTGCAAGTGCGCTGGTATGTTCAGAGATATCGGTCCGTTGCTATTCCCACCGGTATTGATACCGCCCTCGAAGATCTGGATGTCGGTGGCTTTGATATTCGTGTCGCCTTTTGAGATCCAATATTCTGGTGAGATGTGCTGGTATCCAAGGATTACGGGTGGGAGGCGGGGGACTGGGTCGTCTTGAAAAGAAGAAGAAAAGGTCAATATCACTTGGAAGGAGAAAAAAGGGGGGGGGGTAGGGGACTTACTAGTGTGGGTAAAGCGAAAGTTAGTTCCTGAACTCGAAATGAAAGTCGATAGCTCTTCGTTCCCGATTCTTGGTGCACCAAAGGTATACTATCATGCTTCCCTATCAGCCAACAAAGACCACAGCCACCCGCATCCCAAGGTTCCCTCAACAGTAAGTAACATACCAAGTCGACCTTCACCCCCAGTCTCCTAATCTCCTCCGCCATTAGCGCCGCGACAGCCCCTCCGAGCGAATGCCCGGCGACAGCAACAGTATACCCTGGATTATCCCTCCTCAATTCCTCAAGGCGCTTCATCACAGCCGGTAAGGCCTCCTGCATGGCTTCGTGAAACCCAGTATGAACTTTACAACCGGAGCATACCTCGGGAACTTCCTTGAGCCTTGCCTGCACATTTGCCAGCCAATTGCGCAGCGAACTACTACCGCGGATGGCTATCACGATGGATTTGGTGGTGTCATCGCGGGCTACTAGGCCGGTTGTGTCGGTGTCTTTGGTACTAGAGGGACTGTGAGTAGAGGAAGGAGGGGGGGATGAGAAAAGACGGACTTTGCGAATTCTAGGATCGTGGTGACGTTATTGGCAGTTATCTCTGGGCACACGCCCTGAGCGCAAGTAACTTGAGTGCCAACGACGTGGTTAGGATCACAGTATGCTGCTGCCGCGAATTCGGCAAAGTAGAGGATTTTGGGCAGGAGTTTTGGATCGAGAGCTTTATATTCGTTGGTTAGTTTTTGGTGCAGCGAGGTGTTTGATATTGGGATCTTTGAGGCCGCTGGCGACTTACTTCCTTTGGATGTGTTATTGCTGCCACGGCCGATGATATCCCCCCTTGTCTCGACGAGATCCTCCCAGATGTTTTCGAATGGGTCGCTGGCTCGGGGTGTTGTTCCTTGTGTCGGCGCTGCGCTACCAGCCCGAATATATGATCCTGCGAGAGCAGATATGATAATAAGAGCTCCTGTTCCGAGCATTATGTACTAACTTATCGGATAACCGGAAATAATAATAATTAGATATCCAGACGAAAGATTGTACAATGCCCCAAAAATCAAGAGAAAATGAAGGAATAAAGTGACTATTGATGAATGACTATTCCGGCACCGGTATGTCACTTCGGCCGCTTGAGTATGACCCCAAAACATCCATCTTGGAATGGGGAATGCATACCATCTTTAAATATTTCACATCTCTGCTTCACTTATCACCAACATAATTTCCGATAATCCACTGCATTATCGTAGTACTCCCCCCGTCCCTCGTTTAACCATGACTTCTTAATAGCCCTCCCTCACCGGATCGGAACCATTCCTCAGAATAGAGTGCCTAGGGGCTCGTATATCGATTCCTATGTGCGACTACAAAAATGAAGGCCCGGGGGGGGGTAGTTGATGAAACACACTCACTAGTTCCACACGCGAAAGTCGGATTTTGATAATTCATGCCATTGAGGAATGCAATACCGGGGAGGAGGGATTGTATAATCTAGGGTATGTTGGTATGCGCCTGATGTCTCTTCGCTCTTAACCTATAATATAAGAACAATTCTCCCCAACACAGCGCAGCACAGCCATTACGAATAAACACCGCCCGAGGATAAAATAAGTATAGTACACTTTAGCACAGTAGGACAGAAGCGCCTATCTCGATATCAAAAGCAAGAAAGTATGGAACCCCCCGTGGAGAGGTACCGTAAATTTAGTATCCGGGCATAGCACAAGGGTAATGTATCCTGGCTAAAAAATGTTAGCATATTAGCTACCAGTTCTCGGATTAAATGGACGGATATTTAATCTAGCATAAGCTTCATAGAACTGTTTATCATTGGTTACTGTACAGAAAAGGCTCTCGAAGCACGCGAGAGACGCAATTCAGGGATCCGCTTCCGAGTCCCGTCATTTTCATGCCGCTAGTAGTGGGCTATGATTTCTAGGTGGGAGGGAGGGATTAACTTTAAGGATGAACGGAAACATAGTATTTTCGTTCCTAGGAATGAGCCAGAAAATGTGTAAGTCTGCCTTTTTTTGGATAAAATGTGGGAAGCCACCACGAGGGATACTCGGGTACTCGAGTACTCGTACATCGTTCTGCCTTACGAAAGGCCTACCCGCGCTTAACTTGCATGAAACCGTATTTGACATGTTACGAGCCCTTTGCGTGACTCCGGTTTTAAATAGTAGGTATCACAAACACTGCCCACGTGTGCTTGCACTCCCCGGTAGCACCAGGCTCGCTGCCGCTGCGGCGGTTGATAAACACGGGAGGAGGAGGGAATAGGGCGAGTGATATTTGATGGTGCTGTATTAATGTACCTGGGCATACACCATAGATTTATTTCATCACATACTGCCGTATTATGCCAGGGCCGTTCCTACATATGGAATCTCCTTGCTATTATCATATAAAAGTAGAGATAGTCTTTACTCTTTGGAAGAAAGGAGATGCTTGGTTCACGAAGTACGCCACACATTCTGACCACAAGTAGAGAGTCTCAAAGTCTCACAATGATATTGCTACCTCACCTCAATTTTCTATACAGCCATCTCCGGGTGTAATCCCTTACCCTCCAGAACACACCTCGAGCCTGTCGTGTTGGCTGCATTCAATGCTTAAAAGCGTGCAAGTGTCGCTGCCTGCGATAGTGATATTATTATTGGGTTTAGTAATGACGTATATCAAAAGTGGGGTGGGGAGAAGCATGCGCACCACCAAGCATCGAAGGGGACAGTATCAACTGAGATGCCGAGATCCTTAAGGGCCTTGGTGGATAGATGGCAGTCATAAGGTCTCACCACTATATTTTTGATGGCAGTTCCTTGACTTAGCTTTACCGCACTGGATATAAAGCAAAAACCACAGGGTCAATCATACCAGCTGCGTTAGGATCATTCTTGTCATTTCCAACTATGTGATTGATGGGGAGGCCGGCAATTTCGGAGAGCTTTTGGCAGATTTCGTACCTAATAGGCAGGTATGTGAGGACATTATCGTGAATGATAGAAGCTTAAAAGGGTAAAACTTTGTCATGTGGTCCTCAGAACTGAACTGCAAGATCTTAGGAAGAGAGCCGATATCACCCGTTGACGTATACCTCTCTAGAAAGTCATTTTCAGCAAAGTCGACAGAGCAATGACGGGAGACATTTCTTTATGCTCACCAGCTACGTCCTTGAGAACCCGTGCTACATCAGATGTATTCCTATAGAATAATTTAGTGATTCCCCTCTCTATAATTCCAAAGATCTAGACTCCGTTGCGTCGCCATCATAACTCACGTAGGATACCGAATAGACCAATGATCCATCTCAACCCTGCCCTTCCCGGCCTTATTCCAAACCGTATCAAGGAGCACATTAACCGCGCTCTCCTTATTCTCCTCGACCTCACCATACAACACCGGAACCCTAAACACCACGCTCTTCTTCCATGCGCTAAGGACAGCTTGTTCACCAGCCAACTTTGTCTTCCCGTAGAAGTTCGGAGGGTTGGTCGGGGCGTCGGCCTCGTACGGAGCTGCACCGGGTTTCCCGTCGAAAACGTAGTCCGTGGATATGTAAATCAGGACTATATCACGGTTCGCACATTCTTGGGCGAGGCCTTTTGATGCTTGAACCTGGATTTTTCATGCATGGGCACATAAATGAGCTATCTTGAGCAAATACAGGCCGACTGGAAGCTTAATTACGTTCAAGTGTTCGGCGCCCTCGGGATCGGCGTCGCATTTGTCGGGGAAGCGTTCTGCAGCACCTAGCTCTCGGAGTCCGTATTAGATGAATGCAGGCAAATATGATAAGACGGGCACTCTCACAGTGAACTACCGCCTTTGGCCTATTCACAAGACATCATGTTAGAGAAAGCTTCCCCGCATCATAACTGGCTAAAAAGGACATACTTCACTTCCTCCAACAACCTAACAACTTCCCCCGCATTCCCTAAATCCACCTTCAAAATCGCCGGAGGATTTGCCCTGGAAAACCCTACTCACCAACCGCCATTAGCGCCCTACACCAACCAACCCAAGCAAGCGACCCTACCACCACCAAAACTCACCAGTACCAACAGTGTTCCATCCAGCGCCTTCAAAAGCTTTAACACACTGTCTCCCCAACTGTCCCGTCGCCCCAGTAACCACAACTGTTTTCTCAGACATTCTGATATCGACTTTTATCCTTCTTCCCGTTGTTGCTATCGCAATTGGTAAAAAAAATTAGTGGGGGAGGGAGTTCAAATGAGAGGCTCAGGTGAGACTGGCGGAAAAATCTAGTACTGGTGGGGGTGGTGGGGTTTGCAGTTTTTCCAGTCTGCGGGGAGAACGGGGGGTGACGAATGCCAAGAGTGAGTAAACCCTGCCTCTGTGAGAGGCGGGGTTTGGTGGAAGAGGACGTTGCCTTCTGTTAATATGAGTGATAGACTGTGTCGATTGAAGAACACTAGGGGGCCTCGATTGTAGTGGTGGCTTCTGGCTTCCCTCCTAGTAAGTTTTCGAAAGTTGCCTATAGGGGCTTTCTAAAATGCTAGGGAGAAAGGAATTACTATAAGTGATCCACAACCACGCGGGATAGGGCATATTGACCACATCACAAAAGTAGCCAACACACTATTTTCCGTAGCGTAGCCCAGGCAAGCCATGCGTCTAATCGCATGGTGCATAGAGTGCTAACTACTGAGAGGAGTCAACGTCGTGTTTGGTGGTTCCGGGATTTCTGTCTACTCTAAGTGCAATCCCATTAAATTAGGTTGGAGGTTGCACCGGAATACTTTGAAGTAGAACACTATTATTAAGCTCACTTTGGATAGGACATTGTTAAATCATCAGCTTTGGTGAGAATACTGGTATTACAATTACAACTAATCCAGCAACGATCATTAATTATCACGAGTGATGCCTCATGACCGTCCCAGTACTCAGAGCTCTATCGGCCTACCGGCATTCGAACCGATGATCGGTACTTGTATCACGTCTTCCAAGTAAATAATCTGTGGGACCTATCCATATGACCCCCTGTGCCCAATCCTCGGGAATAGGTTCAACAAAAACCAATCCCAAGTGCTAGCCTCCAAAACCTCGAGCAGCCCCCACCTCCCGTTACACAGACCCACACCTTCCCCTAAACATAACTTCGCACTTCGGTGCTTCCCCAACAGGCCCACCTCCAAGCCACAGCCCCACACTCGGCAACCCCCAAACCTCCCCACGACAATACACCGCAGGAATAATAAATCTCATCTCGCCTCTCAACTCCTCCTTCAGCACCTTCTCAAGCTGCTTCTCCATATTTAACCGCGCGGCTTTCTCCCTTAGGGGCCCTATATCCCTTTCTTCCATAGGCTGAATGGAAATCGCCGGGTGGGAGGGAGTTGGGACGAAGAGCCTAACCCACCAGCGCCCGTCCCAGAGGCGCCAGGGTGTCCAGCCGGGGCTATGATCAATAAAGATTATTCTACAGAGGTTGCGTGATTTGGAAGTGTAATTCTGTCTCTGTAAGAACCAAGTTTTATCCGAGCGGTAGGTCCACTTTAGGCCTGCTGCTGTAAATGGACTTCGCTGGTTTGAAATGATGTTTTTGACGGCGGTTTGTAGGCCTTGGGTTTCCGCCCGGGGGAGGGGAGATATGCTTTCTGCTACTTGGGCTAGGAGGTATTGAAGGACACGGAGCTGGATGCCGCGTATTTCCGGTGGTAGTTGGAGTTGTAGAGAGCCCGTGGCGGGATCAAAGGAGAGGTCGCAGTCTTCTTTTAGAACTAGGCTGGCTTGGTCCTTTGCCAACTTACTCCTCGCCTCTGCTCTCCGTGCAAGCGCAACCAACGAGGGTCTTTGCAGTGCCCGAGGTAGCCTCGGTGGTGACGCACTAAGTAGCTTCCGCACAGCATTCCGGCGAGTCAACGTCGCATCTTGGTTCGTTTCATCTTCAAACCAGTGCACCTCGTTTTCTAAACAAGTAGCCCGCAGCCTTCCCTATTGCCACAAAACATAAGCGTCACTCCCACCCAACCCGCATCGCGCCCAAGACCTACCTTTTCAACCCCCAAAAGTGGTCTCCCAACAACCACTCTCTCCGCCCCAAATACATCTCCACACTCCGGAATCCGTGCAACAGCTCTCATGCCCGCCAGCCCTTGCATCTTACTCCCAGCCAGCAGCCGCATTAGCACCGTCTCGGCCCAGTCGTCGACATGGTGCGCGAGCAGTAACTTCTCCACCCGATTTTCCACACATGATCTCCCAAGTGTTTGATACCGTGCAATCCTTGCACGGGTTTCGAACCCATTCAAAAGGTCGGTGGGTGAGAGGGTCCAGGCCAGGGGCAGAACGTGGGCGGTGAAGCCGTAGGTTTCTTTGACAAGTTGTGCAACAGAGCACGCTTCGGCGGTGCTCTCGGGACGGGCTTTATGGTCGACAATGAATGCGTGGACTGCGTCGGGGGGTTTCTTATGTGAGGAGAATAGACGGGAGGTTAAGTACGCAAGTGCCATTGAGTCTACGCCACCGCTGAGGGCAATGCCTAAGAATGCAAGTCGGTCAGCCGTAGGTTAATGTAAAGAAAGCTCCGAGTGACAATTGTGACTTACCCAGCCGCGCGGGAAGCACAGCTCCGGGCCATAATCGGTGAAAGAATTCAGCGTACTCAGAAAGCGAAATAGAATTGAGCCGTACCATTGGGCGACAGCCCCCGATGAAGTGAGCTTTATATCCACCAAGCTCTCTGGCAGTGGATGTTGTTGCCCTAGCCGCGCAAGAATCTAACGTCTCCCATGATCTGCGTAGCAACGCCGAGCCATGACGCTATCCTCGATAGAGCCTCCCCCACTATGTTCCTGCGATGTCCCCACTGCACTTCAATGGCCCAATTCCCACCACCACCACAACAACAGCAATTCCCCTCCTAAAAGCGGAGATGGACCCCCATCCTCCGTCCCAATCCTTCCTTGCTTCTCCTTATCTCCGCTCTTTAATCGTAAGTCAATCCCCCTCCACCTTAACCATCACTCACAAAAACCCAGGCTGGCGGCTTCGCCGGCACAGCTGTAGACGTATCCCTCTACCCCCTCGACACCTTGAAGACCCGCCTCCAATCCTCCGGTGGCTTCTTTGTAAACGGCGGCTGGAGCGGAGTCTACAAAGGCCTCGGCTCAGTAATTGCCGGCTCAGCCCCGGGCGCCGCGCTCTTCTTCGTAACCTACGAAGCTACGAAATCCAGCCTTGCCTGCGGCCGCCAGTCTCACGGGCAAGATACAGTTGGAATGGTAGCAGCGGGAGATCACATACTTGCAGCTTCGCTCGGCGAGATAGCAGCGTGCACTATACGTGTGCCCACAGAGATTGTCAAGCAGCGAGCACAAGCGTCGCAGTTTTCGAGTTCTTGGACAGCGTTGAAGAATATTTTCATCTCAAACCGAGGGCTTGGACGGGTTTGGATGGAGCTGTATCGCGGATGGGGGATCACTATTATGCGGGAGATTCCGTTTACGGCTATTCAGTTTCCCTTGTGGGAGGCGATAAAGATGTGGAGGAGTGCGAGGAAGGGGGGAAAGGTTAATGCTGGGGAGAGTGCGCTGTTTGGGAGCCTGTCCGGGTGTGTGGCGGCGGCGGCAACAACACCTTTAGACGTGCTGAAGACGAGGTTGATGTTGGGTAAGAAGGTATGATCTCCGCCATTGTTGTTATTCCTACGTGCTTTCTGACAGCCATCTGCTGGGAATCGTAGAAAGAGCCAGCACTATCAATTCTGCGTAATCTAGTGAAGGAAGAAGGTACCCGAGGGCTATTCAAAGGAATCGGACCAAGGGTCATATGGATCTCGGTTGGAGGAGCTATATTCCTTGGAGCGTGGGACTTTGCCAAGGGAGCCCTGGAGAACCTGTGATTTCCTGACACCTTCTGTACATGATTCCCCCTTAGACGTTCCCCAGGAGCTATGCCGGCTGTTCATTGATGCCGCCGCACTGTACACATGTATCATTATCCCAGGATCATGGCTAGGTACGAGCCCATAATTCCACGAGCATGTGAATCACACTCCCTTACCACGCAGATCAAACCCTCACGCAAGGTGCATATCACAACAGCCCCGACACCATCAAAGTGGGAAGGTACAATTCCCACTCGCCCCGCCGAACAGGAGCCAGGGGCGCGGGACTCATATAACGAGTCCCAAAAAAGAAAGAAAAAACCCAATATCCTCCAATGAGATGGGCCAGTATATATTCATTCACCTAATACCATAACCCACTCACTCCTTTAAAATCTCCTCGACCCGCAGAATATCCTCCTCATCTGCCACCTCAAGTACCTTACCCACTTCAGCAGTATTCCTCATCAGCTCCTTTGCCCCAGCATACAACATCTTAAGCTCATTACTGGCTGTAGCAGGCATATAATATAGTAGCACGTAGGGCGCCGCCCGTCGGCCGGAGTTGAGCGTGACCGGATAGGAGAGAAGAATGAAGCGTGGGGCATTGTCAGGGAGGCCATCGGCTATCTCGTCCAGGGAAGTGTAAACCTCTACCTTAGGCTTGATCTCCAAGGTTTCTTTGTCGATCATGTCTGTGAGGGTCAGCATGGCAGACGAAGAGGGTGAGGGGGCAGTACATATTACGCCCTGGGGTTTAGGAGCACGGGAAGTGCCCAGACGGAATTTCCGGAGGCTCTCGAGAGTCTCTGGGGAGAAGGTGTAAAGACGGGCTTCGGATGCCTAAGAGGTAGGATTAGATTAGATTTTGAACCCGGCCGCGGGCGGGGAGTATTTTCTAAATTCTCTTACCATTTCTGTATGTATTCGTTTACTCTAGAATTCTGTACGGGCGGTTTTCGTCCTGGATGTGAGATGCCGTCAAAGCTAAGATATCATAGTATGCTCTGTGGGGTAGCGAAGCAGATGAGTTAAACTAGGTCATAGTATTATGGTTCCAAGGGCGGGGTCAAGCTCGGCTGGTTGCCCCTTTCAACGAACCCGCAGACCCCGTCAACACCAAATTCAACAATACACCTGCCGCTGCTAGTTTACATACATATACACTAGTATATCGACGGCAACCGGCGGGACACAACCACAGTTCTACGATATACAAAAACAAAAGCCCAAAACACCATCCACAGCCATGAGCACCCAGGGCAAGAATGAAACTCCTTCAAACGGACAGGAGAACTCTGTTGTAAGCCCAGACTGCATCTTCCTCGCTCCAAAACAGTAATTAACTCATAAGAACACCCAGGCCCCCGAAGAAGCGCCCGCCGAACTCACAGCCGTTGTTGATGATCTTTTAAATAGCCTCAGTGCAAAATTTGCATCTGTTTCTAGCGAGATTTTCGAGAAGATCGAGGCTATGTCCAAGCGGCTAGACCAGATGGAGGCCCAACTGCAACAGACGGGGACGACAAGTGCGCCGAAATGAGATTACCACAAGGGCTGATTCTTTTCATGGAGGTTATTGGAAGAGCAGACGCGAGGAGTAAGATTCCCGGGAAGGAGGGAGGATGTGAGGAAGGGCAGTCAAAGGCTGGAAAGAGACTAGCTCTACTAATACCCATCGGTACTGCATCGTTTAATTGCGGTATTCGTTCTGCAAATACATTGGTGCAATTCGGAGGCTTTATTGTGCGAGTTGAGCGCGTTTGACTGAGGTGTTTTCATTTGCTGTTCTTGCTTGCATTCCGAGAAGTATTAGAGGTTATGGGATCCATAGGAACATTGATCCCCACTCGGAAACTAATTTCTCGGATAAAATCTTCGACCTACATCTGCTCACCCCACCATCTGAGAGAATCTATGGACCCACCACCCGCCCAAAAAACAGAAGAAACAAATAAAAGGCAGATACCAAATAGATAAGCCACGAAAACAGCAGGCGCTGTCGATATCGTGAACTACCGTATGAAAACACCAAACAGAAAAAAAAGCCAGAGTAATCTAATACATTCAAATTTCAATGATCCTGGGGTGTAATACCGTATATATGCAATCTCTAAACCCATTAGGACTCTAGGAAAGGTCAGGAAATAGAACTGTAACTCTCTCAGTAAGTTAAGCTTTCATGTCTATCGTCATGCATCCACCGCCAAACTTTCTGGTGCTGCTCAAGTGCTATGAATGTTAGAACCGTTTGGGGCCTTTTGCATAGTTAGCGGTCACAATCCTAAAAGGGTAACGAAGTATTCGCTAAGAACCATACCCCAGGCGGATGAACGAAGGAACCCACCCCCGGAACACCCAAGATACACCCTCCTTTCCAGTAATATCGGTAAGGAGGTGCATGATACCATGAGAATCATGGGACGCCATGATTCTGGTCTTGATAACATCCACAGGCGAGCAAACAGTCGTTGCAACAAGCCCACTCATCAAACTAGCACTGAAATGGGTAGCCAATCCATCCTCAAAAAACGAGAGCTTCATAAGTTGCGCCTTGAACTGGTCGTAGGTAGCAAGTTGGCAGGTGGACATGAGAGCAGCTCGAAGAGTATTGGGCCATATCCCGCGAAACAAGGAGTTGATGCCCTCTTCTCGAGCCATACCTATCTCAGCATCAGCAGTGACCAAGATTGTAGTAGAAATTCAGGGAACCACTTACGCACAATCCCATCTATTGCATTTCGGTAATTCCTGCGCTGTGCCGGGGGATTTGCGCGATCTTGCTGCATGCGGACATTTATGATATCCGCAGGATTACCTGCAGCGCCACCTATCCTACAGATTGTAAGCCATGAAGCATAGAACATAGGAGCTCCCTTACCAGCCGGAGGCCGCCGCCATGACGGATAGTTTAAGGAAAGGCAGCTTTTCTTCATTCGGGGAGAAGTGCTGCTTCAGCTTCGCATAGACACCGAACCTTGCTGTCGAGTACGTAGCTGAAGACTCAAATGGTAAGTAACCAAGTTTTACGAGCTTATCTAGAGCAAAGGCACAAACCTTGCCTCAGGATACTCGCAGACAGCTTCAGAAGGGTGTTAAAAAATGGTCTTAAACTATTCCCCCAGGAAGCTTGTACCAGAGCTTACCCCACTATAAACCGCAATTGGTCCTATAACCACACAATGGGTCCACCAGTATTAGCCAGAACTTAAGATCAGACAAATATACAGGGAGCAGCTTCCTCTAACCCTCATAGCGCACAACGTTAAGGAATGTCCCAAGCATTGATACTTGGGCCCCAGGAACCTTAGACACAGTCTGAAGGCGAACCTAAAAACTTGCGGTATTAGGGGACAGGCTTCACGAATTTAGAGCTACGGTACAAAAAGTACATACTTTGATTAAATCCCTATTCAATGTGAGCTACCGTATTCCATGTTCTCGTGACAAATCCAGTGATAACACTTACAAAGGATGTGTAAAAAAGGCAGCCATACAGCTCGCACTACCCCCGAACCAAAATGGATAATTTGGAGGTCCGCTACAGATCTTTTCGCCCATGATGCTTGGGTTGAAGTTTGTTGGGCCGAAAATAAAAGTTGAGAATACGTAAACAAGAGTGTGTGAGCAGAGAAACCAGAGACCTCCGGCACCTGTGGTCACGTGTTCTATGCCCCTGCATCCGAATATCAGGGCTACGGGAACTCATGGCAAAGCCCAGGGGAAATGAAACCCAGGCTGCTCTGGGGTCCAAGTTAGGGCTTCGGGTACCGTTGGCGACTGTTACCTAAGCCAGCTCTCGATCACTCTGGTTTCGATCTCTGGTCTCTGGGAGCTCATATAGAGCCCCCTTCCAGTATCTGCAACGCACACCGATCGCCGGCATCATAATACAGGAAAGAAAGGCATCTGCAACAGAGAGCATACCGGTAGTAAAAGTTTTGGCCACATCCCAGCTACCGGACTCGAGCCCCGTCCACGGTTCTATCATAAGCAACGTGGAGATCCTAGCCGCAGAGCCTCACTCCTCTCAGGTCTTTCCTAACCTAAACTCATTGCCAATTCCCGCCACGAGGCGCATCTCCTACTATACTAGCAAGTTGACATAGCGGTGCAGTACAGTACATGACCGCTCGTTATATACAAACCAAATCAACATGGTCTCCCTCCTCTGCAACCCCCTTGCAACGGCGGATCAGCTTGCCTCTTCACCGAGTCAGGCTGATGGGGTCCCAGCCGACCTAGAGACGTCATTGAGATGGGCGGGAAGCGAGCTCATTCAGGGCGCTGGCATCCTTTTGCGATTGTACGCAATCCTTCCCCTCCACCACCTGCCCACACCCCGTCTATGCTACAATCCAATCACTGACATGTCGTAGGCCGCAAAAGACAGTTGCTACGGCAATAGTCCTTTTCCAACGCTTCTACCTTCTATCCAGCATGCGTTCTTGTGCTATTATCGATGCCTGCCATGCCGCAATATTCTTATCTTCGAAGCTCACAGAACATCCGGCGAAGCCTCGAGACATCATAAACGTGACTACCTATCTGCTTAATATTCCATCACCTTCACCGATCTCCCCAGCCCCGGCAGCCAGCCAAGAATTGACACCTCCGAAAGAGTACTATGTTACAGAGCAGGAATATTACAACAAACGAACACGCCTACTCAACGTCGAAACGGAAATCCTTAGAGCCTGCGGATTTCAAACACATCTTTCGTTACCGTACACTCTTTGCATAAACTACATACAGTCGCTCTCGGTGCTCTCGGCGGAGGTTGTGAAGAAATCGTTCGGGTACTTGACAGATGCATTGCTTTCACCAAGTCTTTTATACCTAACGCATCAACCAAACTCTTTGGCTGTTGCTGCGGTATATATAGGGGCTCGGGAATGCGAAGTTAAACTGCCGGCTGCGTGGTGGGATGTGTTTGATTGTGAACGAGAAGAATTGGGGTTCTTGGTGGTTTGCATGAAAGGTGTCAAGGAGTTTATTGAGGGGGAGAGGAAGCTGTGGAGGGGGAGAAAGCCTGGTATCCCCTGGGAGCTAGAAGATTTGGAGATGCACCTGGAAAGGAGAAGGGTCCTAGATAATGAGGCGGAGATCTAGCTCTACCAGCAACATAGCCCTCTGGATAGACTTGAGTTCATTTGCTATGCCCTGCCCCTGTCTCCTTCAGAAATTCGGGGCCTTTGATTTCTTTAATTTGATCACAAATGCTACTGCAGCAGAAATCCGTGGCAAGCCTTCCAAATCCAATCAATATGAGGGGGGATTATGAGCAGACCCACTTCTTTAGATTGTCCATCTTTCGTGCGGTGTATGGGTATTGCGGAGGGCATTTTGGGTCACATGTGTTTCTACAGTAGATGACAGGGTTCTGTGCTATCGTAGTCCTGAAATAGATGATTGCTGTATTGTTTTTACATTGTGTGGTTCTTATTCTCTTGTATAGCAACTATCGTCCCCCCCACTATCTCGGGGCCCTTCCTTGGTCACGATCTTTTCCCTCTCTCCCTTCGAGCAAAAAAAGCATCATTATCGGCAGACACAACTCCTTAAAGGAGACACAATACCTGTTAGACACAACACAGATAATACTAGCCCTCTTTTGTCACAAAAGCAGCTGCGCCGAGTGTTGAGCCCTAAATTGAGAATTAACAAGTATAATATAATACCCCCTCAGGAATAATTTGGTGCTTGTGAAGTTCTATTGCTCTCTTGTCTAGTCTGCCTTTCCTGATACCTTTTCTCTTTCTTTTCTTTTTAGCACCAATATTCGATAAGGACACTCTGAACCACCGGCACAGTATCTGTGATTAGCCCAACCTTCTCCTAAATTTCATAGGACAGCTACGGTAATTGGAGCTGCCGTGCCAACCTCGCCTCTGCGAAGCGCTTCGGAGAGATCGGGTGAAACAGTCCAATACTATAGCTACAGCCATGGAAAATGTTGTCTTACGAGAGTCATTTGGCACATTCCGAATTCAAAAGTTCCAAGTCGCCACCCATAGAACCCACGTCCGTGCACGCCAAGAAACGAGAAGTCTCAATTAAGAATTTTGAATTAAAAAAAGTGCCGAATGTTTCCAGCACTCGACGACCCAAAATTGTTTGTTAAGAGTCGGTTGTGGTTGAATTCAACAGATGCAATCCTAGGGTATACTTGGTAGACTACTCGTACCGTAGCAAAGTCACCTATAATAGTACGCCAAGACCAAGGAACCAATTCCTATTACCAGTACAATTTATCGGTCTCGCGCAAACGCTCTCCTTCCCTAGAAGGCGAAGATATGGGATGTTAAGATAGCTACCCTCGTACGAGTAGATCGGTTGATCGACTGTTTCCTGAACATGGCATCATGCAAAGATTGCTACCTAATAATAGTCTCATATCAGTATTCCTCCAATCTTCGCACAGGCTTGATTCTCCGAGTGACATATTATGTTCGGCGGAACTTACCAGTGCGCAAGCAGGGGAGAAAACGCAAGTAAGAAATTCCTCCTCTACAAGTATTCTCATTGGGTAGATTTCCGAGAGGAAGAAAAAGAAAAAAAGAGGCACCCAATGTGTGCAAATCATTTTCACTCACACGAAACAGAAGTTCCCAACTTTTCCTGTTGTCCCCTCTCCCTCCCTCTTTCTGAGAGTGGTTTGAAGAGCACAAGCAGATATCACAAAAGTCCAGTGCCGGTAGCTACTCTGGGTTAGATTACGTCGCGCTGGGATAGTTCCGTTAACGGATAAATCGATTTCCTCACCTTCCGACAACATATCGGATTATCTGTGCTACGGGAACAAATGTTCGCTTGCTCGTGGAAGCTGTCTGGTGGAGGTCGGGAAAAGGGGCGAACGGTTCGCCCGAATTGCAATTGATTTGTTGTTGCTGCTTGTGGGCTTGTGGAATTGTTGAGTGGGTGATTGTTTTAGGTTAGGTTGGGCTCGCTTCTAACCCCCAACAACAATAACGGCCTCGGTAGCTCAGTATCGTGATACCGTAGGCAGACATAAGACTTTGAAATTTCCTCTCTTTCTCTTACTCCCATCTCAATCGCGTTTGAAGGTGTCTCTTCTTTCTTTTTACTTTTCACGCCTTGGGGCTAATTCTACGGATCTCCTATTGTTTACGTTATGATCAGTCTACAGATTAAGCCAAGGGGTATGTGTTGTTGTCGCTCGCTTCAATTTGGTTCTTTATTCGCGCACTCACTAACCGAAGGCTTCAGGTCGTCCCATCAAAAAGCTTCCTTCTACTATCGAGCTTGATCTTGCTACCGCTACTACTGAATCCCTTTATACCCGTTTGTCGGCATATACTGGACTTTCTCGAGATCGGTTGCGCTTGACAAAGGGAAGCGATGGCAGCGTTGTGACAGTAAAGAGGGAGAGTGGGAAGGATGTCATGGTCGAAGAACTGGGGCTACGAGATGGCAGCACGGTCTTTGTCAAAGATTTAGGTACGGAATATATCAATATTAGCTCGATATTTTGTCCCGCCACTCACCCCCACCCCCACCCTTCAGCTTTGAGAACGATCGCTTATATGGCGTTTTTAATGTTATTTTTATAGGTCCGCAAGTCGCCTGGCGTGCCGTATTCGTGATTGAGTACCTAGGGCCACTCTTCATTCACCCGCTACTCCTTTATGTTGTGCGACCTTACGTCTATTCGTCATCCCCCCTCAACCCCCTCTCATATATACCATTCAGCCCATCTCTCGAACCCGGTCAAGAGCTTCCTCCACCAACCCAGACGCAAACGCTCCTGTGCGCACTGGTCGTTCTTCATTTCCTCAAGCGCGAATATGAAACCTTCTTTATCCACCGCTTTTCGGGGGGTACGATGCCTTTTCGCTATATCTTCAGGAACTCTGCACACTACTGGATCCTTTCTGGGATGAATCTTGCCTACTCCTTGTACACGCCTGCTGCCTCTCCCGCAGCATCCTGGTGGCCGGCTGCGTTGAATGCCGATAACAATCCTGTTGTGGTTTATAGCATGGTGGCGCTTTGGGTGTTTGCTCAGATCTCGAACTTCAAAACCCACCTCACATTGCGTAATCTTCGACCTGCAAATAGTACCAAGAGACAGATTCCTAAGGGATATGGGTTTGATTCTGTTACTTGCCCCAATTATTCTTTTGAGGTTTTGTCGTGGGTTTGTATTTGGGTGCTGAGCGGTGGAAATTGGGCCGCCTCGTTGTTCACCCTTACTGGGACATTTATAATGTTCCGTTGGGCTCAAAAGAAGGAGAGGAGATATAGAAAAGATTTTGGCAGCGCTTACAAGAAGAAGAGGAATGTTATGGTTCCGGGAATTTTGTAAGGTTGGGGAGAGGGTGTTTAAGAGGGAGGATATGTTGGGAAGGGTCAGTTAGAGATGCAATACTAGGTTTTCGTTGATGAAATTTGGTATCCTATGAGATGACGATAAATGGGCATCTGGTTGAAATAGATTAAGCAGCTTTCATTTATTTGAAAAAAGAATCTGTCATCGTGGATGGGGATATTGTGACCGTATCCCACAAACTGTTTTCTCGCGCATGAATGGAAACATGTGCATGGAATCACGGGACGCGCCGTCAGGTGACACAAACAAGCTCCTGCACAGTTTGGCGGCTGGCAGGCGTTTTAGCAGGGAATACCTGTACCAATGCCGGTATGTAGGAGTTCCGAAGCACTAGACTCTGGGGAAGACGTGCAGAAAGTTCGTCCATCTCGTTTAATCCCCAAACCCTGCTGAAAGGGATTTTTGTGGTGTAGCGGGAGGGCTCCTGGCGGGAATGTCATCATCCTCATAGGGGAGGGATATTGCTTAGTGCTCTATTGCGGTTGTTCGTATGTAGAAAAGTAACAATTGGGGTAATAGTAGAGTTGTGGGGAAAGAACCGGGATGATCCGATATCAAGAGCGTCGTGCTCGGCCAAAGCAAGGGATGAGGAGGAGGGGGGGGATTTGGGGGCTCGTTGCCTATACGGGGGCTAATTCCAACAGCAGCTTTGTGTGCTTTCGTGCATGCTGGGGACATCAGGCTATGATAAAACATTTTGTCCTAGGATCAAAAGAAAATGAACCGGGTGGCTGTCCTTCTCCTCCGCAGCGGCAGAACTGTGAATGACATGATATCGAGTGCAGCACTGGAATCTTGTAAGTACTCAAAGCATTGAATTGGTGAAGGGGAAAAGGCAGCCTTCCTGTAAAGGTGTCGGATTGGAAGAAGCAGGACGCAGGCCGTTTTGATCCTTTAACTACGATCAGAGGCTCATTCACAGAGCTCATTCATTGGAAACCCTGCCAGGGAACTCCCCACAAGGGACATCAACACGCCAAGCGTCGTAAAAGCCTAAGGCATGCAGCATTGGCTGTCGTTTACCGTTCTCCACCAGATAGAACCTAGTTAGTGCAACCCCTCGCGCCGCCCTCGACTGGCATCCCTCTCTCATAGGGTACCACCATTCAACTCCTCTCTTTTTCCTTTTCTGTCCCTTCTTACTCACTCTCATTATTGCTTACCCTCTTTCTCCTCCTCCTCCTTCAACTCCAACAACACTTTGTCTTCTCTCCCACTCCTTCTCTTCCCCCCCCTCCTTCTCCCTCTCTTCCTCCCTTCTTTCCTCTCTAGCATCTCTCCTTTTTTTGCATCATCTTCTTCATTCTCTCGTACCAAGTGCTTTTGTCAACTGCTAAAAGGTATGTTATCAGCTTTATTGATTCTTGCTTGTTGCCAGCGTCCCGGATTTAAAAGGGTCTATACAATGTTCATACGGGATGAACAAGCTTCCATCCATTCCTTTCCACTGCCTTTGCGATGTTCCCACCCCCCTTCAAAGTGCATCGCCCAGCGGGAGCTTGTGCGTCCTCTTCCTGTGCCCTATCTTCTATCAATACCCACACACACCCCTCCTTCTACCCTAGTTCAGCTTCTCCCAATCGGGTTTTGATTCGCCCCCTTCAATCGCTCCCATTATTCACTTTGTCCGCTTCCTCCCAACATCCAGTCCTGATTACCACCACGCATTGCCCAATCTTAATTCTATATTCCCTTTTTCTTCCTTTCAGTTGCTCATTCGGCCTAACCTTTTACTTCTGTCTAGCCTTCTCTCCTTAACCCACCAGCCGTTCCTGCTTGCCTCCAATCCGACAGACTGCTGCGCAAAGATTGGCAATTGAAAACCCCCACAGCCCGTCTCCGACTCCTCAACGGAAAAGTCACAACCTCTTTACGAACAATTTCTTGCTTACGCTTCCTACCCTTCGCTGTGATTCTTCCTTCCTCTCCCTCCTTTGCATTAACCACCTCCGCCTCTCCCTAAGACCCTTTCATCATCCTCGTCTCGCCCCCCACAGCGCTCCTTCGCAAAGATAAGGCATCGCCAAGTAGTTATCCTCTAGCTTGTGCGTTGATCCCACCAAAAGCCGGCAAACATAGCTAGCAGACTACCCTACCAGCGAGTCTCTACCCCCTATTAGAGAAAGTCTCTCCTTGATCGTTATCTCTTGATATTTTTTTTTATCACTAGGCATCGATCTATTTGTTGTACGAGGACACGATACGCACGAAATTGGAAGAAGGATCCAACACCGTTTACGAAGTTTATTTGAATACCTTTTTGGACAAGGGCCGGTCCATACGCTACTCGCTAATTCTAAACGTTTTTTTTTACGAGTTCCACTACTTTCAGATAAAAGACAAAAAAATATTAAAAGCCGATAAAAAAAACAATCTCGTTTACACAAATCTGGTATGACAAGAATTTAAACTTCCTTATTACTACACCAGGCTAGCCTGTTGAGAAATTTCTCTAATAAAATCGGTACTTTTTTAGCTTGCCCTTCCAGTAGTGGCGTTGCTGAATTGTTACTGTTTCGTCATATCTTGCTGGTGTCGTCACATACGGTGCACTGCTAATAAGTGCTGAGCTCGCCTTCGTATAGGAAATTTTAATTTTTTATTGCTGGTAAGTCAACGTCCTTCTGCCAGCCATTGCACGTTCATGGGTTCCTAACATTTTCATCTTTGCACTCGCTTTAGAAGAAGCATTGAAGCCTCTTTCTTCTTCCCTCCTTTAAAGATGGAACAGCAACAGCAACAGCAAAATGCAGCTGGAACCGGGGGTCGAAGACTTCACATCGCACATAGGAGATCGCCCTCGGAGCTTACTCCCTTAATGAGTATGTGTTTTACCTTGTTTTGAATCGGGGGAAAATAATTCACTGCCATTGTTCAATTGTGTTGTCAATTGATTGCACCGGATTATATGCCATGGGAATAAAGCTAATAGATCCTTAGTGGAACAGTTGGCTCTCCAGCAACAAATCGAAATGTTGCAAGCACAACAACAACAAATGCTTTCCGCTCATCAGCAGTATGCAAATATGGGTCTCCTTCCTCCTGGACAGGGCCACTTGTCTTCATCGTTTCCTCTGATGCAGCAACAAATGTCTAATATTTCGCCTCAGCACCCCCAAGGTGGATTTCAGTTTCCTCAGCAACACCAGCAAAGCGCTGCTCCTCCCGGAGCTCCTACTCAGCCATCGTCTCATAGAAGGAACCAGTCTGCCATGCCTGGAATGGGTGGCGCTGCTGGCCCCCCACCTGCACCTTCTTCTGGTTCGTCTGGTACTTTTGGCGAGTTTTCAATGGGCCATTCTGCTTCAACTGCTGGAAATAATAATTCTCCTCAACGCCGGCCCTCGGGTAATACTGGAGGCCAGGGCGGTGATGCTGGCAGAGGGCATCAGCGTAGACATTCACTTGCTCTTCCCGAAGCGAAAAAGGCCGCCGAACTTGCACAGGCACGAAGAGGCCAGGCCGGTTTCCAATTTCCCGCTACTGGAGGGGCATCGGGAAGTCCTCCCACTTCTACACCCAATGGATCAAGCCCGACGGCCGGTGGCGCTGGGTCTCCCGCGCCCGCCGGTTCCCCACCGGCTACCGGAGAGGCTCCCACTACCACAGCTGCTGCTTCTCAAGCACAGACAGCAACTGCTAACCAGCCGGTATCACTGGCTCCCCCTAGACATAGAATGGGTGGCCACGGAAGAAGCCAGAGCATGGCCGTCGGCACGAATGGTAGAAGTCCAGTGGCAGGTGGGCGCATTGGCGGTTTCCAGTTTCCTCCTCCTATGGCCACGAGTGATGCAGGGGCTGGCTCAACTCCTGGAAACCAAGGTCAAGGTAATCAACAACAGGGTGGAAACGTGGAACGTCGTGGTAGTAACTCTGGGTTTCAAGGACATAACAGGACCGGATCCCGAAATTATGACGGTAATTGGCGCAACCAGAACCAAAACCAGTCTCACGGGCATCAGCAAAACCAATCCGCTGATCTTCAGAATCTTAGCCAAAACCAGGGGATGGGCCAGCTCAACCCTGGTTTCCAACCGGGGCATCGTACCCGAGCTTCTATCGGCACATTCCAATTTCCTGCTCAACCGGGCCTTATGCTTCCAGGTCATGGAGGTCAGAGTGTTTTTATCAATCCCGCCACCGGCCAGCCCCAAATCCTCAATACCGGTCTCCTACAGCAGCAGCAACAATTGACTCAGTTACAGCTACAGCAAGCGGCTATTAATGCTCAGTCATTGAACTTGGGTAACCTCGGCCAAGCCACCGGTCAGAGTATGCCAAACCAACAACAGCAGAGGAAGACTTTGTTCACCCCATATCTTCCACAAGCCAGCCTGCCCGCCTTGCTGAGTAATGGACAGTTGGTATCCGGTATTTTGAGAGTCAACAAAAAAAACAGAAGTGACGCCTACGTTTCTACCCAAGATGGTCTTTTGGATGCCGATATCTTTATTTGTGGAAGTAAGGATCGTAACCGCGCCCTGGAGGGTGATCTGGTTGCCGTTGAGCTGCTTGATGTTGATGAGGTCTGGGGTCAAAAGCGTGAAAAAGAAGAGAAGAAGAAGCGTAAGGACATTAGTGAGACGAGGGGACCATCTGGTTCCTCTAGCAACAATCCCGGTGGTGATGGAAATTCTACTAACGAGGGAGGCCAAGAGGGAACTGGGATTAAGAGGAGAGGATCCCTTCGCCAGAGACCAACTCAGAAGAAGAATGACGACGTTGAGGTTGAAGGCCAGAGCTTGCTTTTGGTTGAGGAGGAGGAGGTCAATGATGAACAGAAGCCCCTCTTTGCCGGTCACATCGTTGCCGTTATTGAGCGGGTTGCTGGGCAAATGTTTTCCGGGTACGTTATTATTATTGATATTAATCTGATTCATGGCTGACGCTTCTCTTTTTTAGGACCCTCGGGTTGTTGCGTCCTAGCAGTCAGGCGACTAAAGAGAAACAAGAGGCAGAACGACAAGCTCGCGAGGGTCACTCTGGACGGCAGAACCAGCCTGAACGAACACAAGACAAACCAAAGATTGTGTGGTTCAAGCCGACTGATAAGAGGGTCCCTTTGATTGCTATCCCAACCGAGCAAGCCCCCCGTGACTTCGTTGAGAATCACCAGTCATATTCCAATCGCATCTTCGTTGCATGTATTAAGCGTTGGCCTATCACATCTCTTCATCCTTTCGGTACTCTATTTGAGCAGCTTGGGGAGATGGGCGACATTAAGGTTGAAACTGATGCTCTTCTCCGCGATAATAACTTCGGACCCGATGATTTCTCTGAAGCTGTCATTCGCAATGTCATTGACAATTGGTCAGTCGAGACTGAAAAAGATGAGGTTATCGCCGCTCGCAAGGACTTCCGTGATGTGAAAACATTCAGCATCAATGCCAAGAGCACTGGCGACATTAGTCAATCATTCCACGTCAAGAAAGCCAGCGATACTACTTGGGAAATTGGTGTCCATATTGCTGATGTTGCCTATTTTGTCAAACCAAACTCCCTGGTTGACCGAGAGGCAAGAAAGCGGGGCACTGGTGTTGAGTTGGTCAATCGTTTGGTCCCCATGTTGCCCCAAAAGCTCGCAGAGGATCTTTTGTCTTTGAAGGAAGGGCAGGATAGGTTTACCACTAGTGTTGTATTTACCGTTAATGCGGACACGAATGAGATTGTTGAAGAGGAGACTTGGGTTGGTAAGGGTATAATTAAGAACAGCGCTAGCTTCCTGTACGGAGATGTGGATGCTGTTGTATCTGGGGTTGAGGGTGAGAAGGTTTCTGAGGAATTCAAGGTTGCTGTTTCTGTGCTCCATGTATGGCTTATCCTGCTCCTTTGCTTGATTACTTCCCGCGCTAACACTGGATAGAAAATGACTCGCAACTCCCGTAAACAGAGATATTCAGCCGAAAACATTGATATTCCTGCTCTTCGTTTGGTTTACCAACTAGACGATGAGAATATTCCGGTTGAGGACAACATATTCGAGACCCGTCCGGCTTATGAGATTGTCGAGGAGCTGTTCATCAGAACAAATAGCTTTATCGCACAAAAGATTGCCACTGGTCTTCCCGAGAAGGCCCTGCTTCGCCGCCATTCCCCCCCTAACCAGCGCCGTGTTGAGAACTTTGCCGAACGTATGAATCGTTATGACCAGAATATCGACGTCTCTAGCAGCGCGGCATTGCAAACCAGTCTTTTCCGTTTGAAGGACCCCGTTGTTCGACAGGTATAGTCACCTAGGCCTAGCTTGATGGGAAATCGTGCTTACTGTATTTTAGGGCATGGAAACAGTGCTCATCAAAGGAATGCAGCGAGCCAAGTACTTCGTGGCTAGCAAACTCTCACCTGAGGTTCATGGGCATTACCTTTACAATGTCCCTGTCTATACTCACTTCACTAGCCCTATTCGCCGCTACGCAGATATCATTGTGCACAGACAGTTAGAAGCGGTTCTGTCTAATGGCACAGTTGACTTTACTGAGGATACAGAAGCTCTTGCCAAGACTGCCGAACAGTGCAATGTCAAGAAAGATTCAGCAAAGAACGCGATTGAGCAGAGTATTCACATCGAGCTCTGTCGTGCTGTCGACAGGAGGCGCCAGGCTCAGGGTGGAGAGCTGATTTGCGAGGCTATTGTAATCAATGTTTACGAATCTGCTTTCGATGTCTTGATTCCCGAATATGGTTTCGAGAAGCGTGTGCACTGCGATCAGCTTCCATTGAAGAAGGCAGAATTCGATAAAACCAATCGTGTCTTGGAGTTGTATTGGGAGAAGGGTGTTCAGTCCAATGTATACATTCCGGAAGATGAGCGCCCCAAGGGTGGGGCTGCCCTTCGTGCTGCCAATGCCGCCGCCGCTGCCAGTCAAGCCGCTGCAGCAGCGAAGGCTGCCCAAGAGAAAGAGGAGATGCAGCGCAAGATGATGGAAGTTTCTTCGCGAAACCCTGATGCTGAACAGGACCTGTTTGACGACGAAGATGATTCGAATCCTTCTGATGGGGGCGTTCCTACAGAGAGGCCAACTACTCTGGCTCCTGTTGCGGCTAGCACGAGGCCAACACAGAGCATGCCTGGTTCACCTACCAAGAACTCGCCTACATCTTCGCAGACTCCTCACCGCACACGGTCTGACCCTAAAATATCTGTGGCCGCCCACGATAATGAAAAGGCCGATGGACAGGAGGTTTCAAACGAAGACAAGTACCTACAAATGTTTACTCTTCGTGAAGAGAAGGGAGACTACATCCAAGAAGTTCGCGAATTGACCCGAGTACCGGTATTTTTGAAGACGGAATTGAGCAAGAGTCCTCCGTAAGTACCCCGTCATTCTCACATGGCGTGCAGTGCAGTTTACTTACGTTACATACAGTTGCCTGACTATCCGATCGTTAAACCCATATGCACTATAAAAAATCTTGATAATCCTAGGTAATGATCGGTGGTACTGTGGGAGAAGGGAATGGAAAGGTTAATTAGCATGTTGTATTTGTCTCAGGTGTCATCGCAAAGTTTTGTGATAAATACGGTAACGGTGTTGGTTTGGTTTGCACGGGGGGAAAAACATTGCTTTTCTTGTGAGGGTAGTCAGGGAAGTAGTAGGCCGGACATGATATTTTACTCTAGCTGTTGAGACGTCGACTAAATGGCCAATAACTTTGTTATCGTCATTGTTTTTTTTGTTTTTTTTTGTTTTTCTTTTCCATGGGTTTTTGTCAGTCTATGCGAATGAGAGTATGGTGATGACGAACGAAGTCAAGAGCAAAAAGCACACGAACTTTCTTTGTTTATTGCTGCCTTTCTTGGGTTAAAATTTGGGGTGGGCTCTCACTGCTCGAGTATAAGTGGTGTGAGCCTTGGGAGAGTGGTATGTTGGTATGATGGCGTACTAGCTTTAGGGTAGTATGGGAAGTATGGATGGGTGGAATGTTGTGGAATGTTGTGGGGACACGGAGGTGGGGGATAGTAGCTAGATGTGGGGGTGACAGTGGCAGATGGAACTCGGTGGCCAATAAGCTGGACAAGAATAATAACTATTTACCTACTGTAGATAGCAAAAGAAGGGAGGAGGGAAAGGAAGGCGCCAGTGATTCTACCTTCACTACGGCCCCTAATCGACAGCATGTTCAATCTAGCACCCTGCTACTTGCTTCCTCCCCTTGGGCTCTTCTGGAGCACCGTATGCACCGCATGTTAAATCCTCGAAGAACGCACAAGGCAAAGCACTCCTTGGAGTAGCTGCCTAGCCACGCCAGCCCAGTCCATTCTACCTTATTCCGGCCGGACGGGCGCAAGCAAATAGAGAAGTAAGTAAGCAGAAACACCATCTACAAGTAAAGGAAGCCCAGCACCCCGATCAAACTTAAACCTACTGTAGTGGCAGGATCGTATTCTACACGCACAAAGCGCGCTATCGAGACCAGTAAGTGCGGGACGTGAATGGCGTAAGGGAAAAAGGGAAGAACGAGTTTTACGACGATACGTGATGTAATGTGGTTATGATATTGGATGGGTGGGTTTTCTCGAGTACTGTGGGCTAGAATGAGGTAGACTATGGTATATATGTAGGGAGTGGGTAGGTGAGTGGAACCCGTGGATTGCTTATTATTATTATTATTATTATTATTATTATTATTACTATAATCTTTTATCTTATGCCCTTGCTTCCTTTATGATATAAGTACTGTAGGTCGGCTTGCCTCTACTAGCAATTCTCCAATGACCTATGGGGTGAGTTTGAGTTTGTTCAAAGCACTGTTTTTTTTTTTTTGTTAAATCCGTGGTATTGTTTTTAGGTACATGTAAACCAAAGTAAACACTTCCCCAGGCACAAACCGCTGCATTCAGAGAAGACCCCATGGTAAATGTAACATGTATACATGTTCCGGTAACTGTATAGAGGAGCGGAGTGCAGGATTTCCTATGTTTAGTTTGATTACTTTGCTTACTTTGATTAGTTTGATTGTTTTACAGCCCCGGAGCTATATTAAGGCCCGGTAGCTTGTGTTAAGTTTAGTTTTGCATG
>Ga0307509_10002163_pt1 | contig 32275 bp, 45 predicted proteins | sample 10_EM_MG_FD_202245 | JGI IMG/M metagenome (GOLD analysis project Ga0307509, IMG submission 202245) | Populus trichocarpa ectomycorrhiza microbial communities from riparian zone in the Pacific Northwest, United States - 10_EM | ecosystem: Host-associated > Plants > Roots > Unclassified | place...
CGTTTGCTCCGTCACTGATCGGAGCGCCCTTTCCAGGATGGCCGTAGCCAAGGAGAAAGCCAGGGCCCACCGACGAAAAGTCCTCGCAAACAAAGAGACCGTCTCGACAAAGCTGGTGGAGCCAGTCGCTACTTCAGCCTCGCCCATACGGGAGAAAATCAAAGTCAAGTCCTCTGCTCGCAGTGCGCTCATCCCCGGGGAAGGACAATCCATGGGTATGGATATCAATTAACCATCGACTCTCGTATGCATACTGTACATTGCTGTAACTCATCCTGGCTACTTAATACATACATATCGATTGGTGCGTCAAAGAGTATTAGATTATGGGGGAGAGCTGTTGCCTGAAGATGTAACGGATTATCGTTGTTTGTATTTGGTTTCCGTTTCCTGCCTGGAATTTGGATCTAATGTGTTGTGCAGCCCAAGGAGTGTCTTGCTGACGGCTTCGCTCACGCCAATCATAGGCTTGAGCACCGCGATAGGTACCGCACGAATGACGGCTCGCACGGGGCCCTGGAAACGGGTGTCGGTGCCTAGCCGGCAGTGTGCAAGATGGAAACAAGAGCCCACCTCATTACTCGACTCATATACCTCCATGGGAACGGCCAGAATGGTCTGAGCTGCCGAATTGACGTTCCTCTTGAAGCTCTTGTATCCAGAGTGCAAACCCTCCCGCACGTTCTGTGGCTGTTCCGCGTACTTGCTGATTAGTTCCCTCATATCCTCGTCGTCCATACCAAGTTCCCTGATGTTCGACCCTGGAGAGAATTGTAGGGCCTCCGCAGTGACAGGGTCTTTGGTCCCAAGCACACCCTCCGCTTGTTCCAGAATGACCTGTGTTCCAGTCGCCAATCTCGCGCCGAGCTTGATGGCCTCCATCGCGGTCGACTTCAGGAAGGACGTGGTGCCTTTTTGGACCCCCCTGAGCACTCGTCCATCCTTTTTGTACTGCGCTATAGGAAGCAGGACGAGATCCGCTACCCCTGAACCGACGTTCACAACAGAACGTATCGGTGCGACACCCGAGATAACGTCCACCAACTGTGTTGCTTTCACATCGGGTGTCCAGAGGTCATTTAGAAGATCGAACAGACGAGGCCACCCGGTGACCTGTGAGATATTAGGATTTGGAATAGTAAGAAGCGGGGTCAACGTACTCCGTAAAGGGTGATGTGCCGCAAGGTCATCTCAGCGTTGTCGAAGTGGAAGAAGTTCATCAGTTCGATCGTTCTCCCCTCCTTCAGGGCGCGGTAATCGACCCTTCTTGGTTTGTAGTCCAATGAAATATCAACAGGGAACACCTCAGCGCATTCTAATAGATGTGAGCAAAGAGGACAGTCGAATACAACATACAGATAGCTTACGGAAGTACGGTTCCGGTTCTGGAGGGCCAGTACTCGGGGGTGGTATCACGGCTAAATCCTTGAAGTTGAAGAACTGCTTGAGGAAATCCAAGGCGTCTTGATCGACGTTCAACCGAAGTGGCAAGAACTTAGCCTACATTCTGCAGTTAGAAAGACAGTATATGTGCCCCAGCTGAATGGACACCGACCCTCAACCTCGATTCCACTGAAGAGTTCCCAGGTATTGGCTTGACATCGCGCAACTCAACTCGAACCATGTTCGACCCGCTCTCCCTTACATTACCCCGGGAATCCGAGCGCATCTCAGTAAGGAATGCCCGCCAGGTGGATGTCTTTATGTGATCCAAAATTTCGAAGTCCCGGACAGTCACCAGCGTCCTCGACGCTGTGGATTCCTTCGGCAGATACTGATCGATCTCTGCATCTACGCCCGAGAATTTGAACTCGATCGAAGGGCCTCTGGACCTCGTTAGGCGTTTGCTGCGACTGCCGCTCGGGATGCGGGTGGGCTTCGGAGCAGGTGGCTGGGAGGTGGCGACGGGGAGTGATTGCCAAGAGCTCTGACTGGCAGTCTCGAAATCCTCAGCAAGCTTTCCATCGATAGCAGCCAAGAGTTCCTCCCGTTCCATATATTCCGTGTTTTCGTCCAGCCCGATGTATACCGAGTTGAACAACAGTGCGCTTGTCTGATCCACTTCCGGTGTTTGTGTCTCCCCGCTAGCCAGAAGCTGGCGTATTTTCGCGAGTTTGCGACGCATAAGCTTGACTTGGTCCTCGATGGTCTTGCGTGTCCTTGCCCAGTCGTAACCATCATACAAGAAGGCTTGGACGTCGACCTGGTGTAATCGCACACGCGATGACGTCTCACCGTAACTACAAATAGTTAAGGGTCAATACCATCCGCAAACGATAGTCTACTCACTGTGAGCCATCGTCCAAAGCATCAGGAGGGAGGTTGTCAAAGTGGTGCTCAATGATCTTGATCCCCGACTCGGATAGCATTCGGATCGTCTCCCCGCCAATATTCGAGACAACCCCGTCAGCGTTGGCGTCGGAGACGGGGATATCCTCTTCGTCAAACTCATCATCCTCGATTTCTCGGAACCCTGCGGCGGCACCAAAAGACTCATCCAAGTAATCCGGGTTGTTCGGTAGATCGTCAATGATCATATCCGGGGCGGCGCCTACCTCAGGGAGTGTTTTGAATGCGTCTTCGTCGAGCGAACTTAGGAGCCCTTTCTGTATATGCTCGTCTTCTGAAATCGTCACTGGAGTGCGTTTTGGGACTGGGGTTTGAATAACCCTGGAATCCATTTTAGAGCAAACCGATCAAGTGAATGGGACCTGCGTACGAGGGATCCGGTTGCTTCTTGAATGGAGCAGACAGATGGCCAATAAAGGCGGACAGTGTTGCTATTGTATCCGCGCAGAGATGTAACCTAAGAATAGCACCATTCACAACCACCTATGCAGCAACGGTCAGCTTCTGATGACCATAGAAGCACACCACGATGCGTACTTTGACGTCTGGTTCCGTGTTGCTGGAACTGTGGCGGAGGTCCAGGTTCTGCAACTCAGCAAGCAGCGCAAAACCCCCAGACTAGGAATGTTTTCAGAGATATCCAAGCCGACGAGTAACGCGAGGGCCAACCTTCCAGTATGAAACACCTCGATTCACTGAGGTAGGCATCTTACCCGGCGCGCGTCCGGCTGCTCTAGTTTCCAAGTCGTCGAGTAGGAGAATCGAAAGCTCCGGTATCAAGACATGTAAAAGGGAAGATGTTGCACCCCCTACAATGTCCGTGTTCACGGTGAGGTCACCAATGTAAAACACGAGGGCGCCAGGGTGGGTTGGTGCATGAGCTTTCACCGAACCGTCAGTGATGTGAACGGACAACTTCGTCCTCTCGGCGGGAACTACGGTTTCGAAGGTCTGCATGACAAAGTCGTGATGAGTCGAGATACTGGTAGGCGCACAACGTGCACTTACACCCGGTGGTGCTTTGAAGAAAGCCCCCAGATCGACAGCAAAATCGAAGTCGGTGAACAGGTTGTACGCAAAGGAGTGTAACGACACCTTCACCCTCGATTCCTTGGCATTGGTTCCCCTGACTGCCTTTGACGTGAGGTGTAACTCGAGCAACGACCGCGGGTTAGATCTCTGTAACAGAGTAAGATATGGGGCAGACCATGATATCCATGGTTACCTACCAAGTCCTTATATTCGGCTGGGGATAGCAGCGACGCGACACGACCGGTCTTATTCGTGTCCTGGACGGTGATGTCTTTCACGCTCAATGTGATGACTGTCTCCTCCTGGTAAAGTAAGTCGCCGCTTCAGGACCCGGTTTTTCTACCCTCACCTTCCCATCCGGACATAGTTCAACCAGACAATCCAGGGACGAGACCGAAATGTCGAACGGCTTGACGGTACCTGGTTTCTCTGTCGCTCTCGGAACGTTGAACACCACAAAACCTACTGAATGATTGGCGTCGCGACCTAAGCTGCGGACTGGCTTACGGACCTTCTGAAACCAAGAGTTTTACAACGGTTTCACTTGAACCTTCACCCGCTGCTTTGAGAGACAACTCCGCCTCACTCCCTCCGCTCGACTGGGCAAAGAAGTGGCTACCGAGGAGACTAGAGTTCCTGCTGAGGCCGCGTTCCGAAGTAGAATCTCTCGGCTTATCCCCAAGCACTCGTTCCACCAACTGACTAACGTCATCCACCCAGTATTGGAGTCCGTCCAGGAGGGGTTTGTTCAGGTTGAGATAGACTGATTGTACGTCCATCGCAACCACGAGGGTGCCTGGTTTCTGTTGCCGAGGAGATTTCGACGCCGTCTTGCTGACAGATATACTAACAGCGGACGAAGAGAAACCTTGATCCCCCAGGGTGGGGCTCGTACGGCCAAAACGGGGGGTGACAACGCCTGGGGAAATTGGAACGGGCGACAGAGGGCTCAAAGAAATGAGCAGGTATGCTTTCCCCTCGCTAGCCAGGGAATGGGCCACAACGACCCTGCCTACGTCAAGAAGGAGTAAGTTGTAGGGGGCATGCCGTGATGGGAAATGTGATGGGTCTCTAGATGCGTCAAGATCGGCAAACCGAGCCCTCGGAGCGGATCCATCACCAGACAGGCCATCTGGAGAGAGATGGATATTGTGCAAATCAAGAACAAGTGCCCCTGACCGACTATCGGGGAAGCGTGGTGGCTGTGGGCAACGAAGTTCTACACGAATGACGGGTATCTTGACCGACAGCTGGAATGTTCCTTCCTTCTCAACGGAACGGTTGTGCTGTCGAGACTCAGTTTCGTATTACAAGAGACGAGACACGCTATTACCTCGCGCCAAGCCTTGACCTTCTCGGAGGGTAAGGGTTGAGGAGATTGTTTGGGCGTTGACGACCGGTAATCGAACTTTAGATCCAAATCGTCCAAGACCATTTGCTCCAACCTTTGCCTTTCACGCTGTCTGTCACTATCCCTGGATGGAAACCCTGTGAAATGACGAGGGGTGGCGGGTGGGGTATCCTTCTCATCCTCATCTGATATCTCCCCATAGAAGTCTTCACTGGTATTTCCCTTTGCCAGAGGGAGAGTTGTAGGGGTGGAATCCTGAAGAAATCCCAACAGTCCGTGATCTCGGCCAGGTAGGAGCGCTGCGAGGTCGGCGAATACGTGAAGTGGCGCAATTTTCACTTCCATGTGCGTCCGCGACGCCGGGGCTTTCTCTTTGCGGGATCCGTGGTTGCCAGAAGTGATCGTCATTACTACGGAGACCACAGGAGGAGAATGTGCTGGAGGCTTGTGGGGGAAGTCCGGATTTGACTTCCCTGGGGAAGGCGACAAGCCCAGTGATCCAACGGGACCACCTCGTCCGTGGGTTGGCATCCGTTGGTGAGGGTGATTCTGCGGAACGCGGGCCCTCCAATGTGAAGGCTTAGGAGTCGGACTCTTGTTGGCCACACCGGTCCAATCCGAAACGTCAAAGGCTGGGCAATTTGGGTCGGGATTGTGTTGGTTTACTGGATGGGCATGCGACGGGGTGTACTGGGCGAGTATGTTGGGATCAGTGATCAGGATTGGAGATACGGTGTGTTCAGAGCCAGCGGAGCTGTTGGGTTCGAAGAGGAAAACGGACAGATCTGTCATTATTAACGAAGCGTCCACCTTCGTCGCCCCAGATGTGCGGCGGTCACCTCTACCAATAGCCGGCGGCTGGGAGAACGAAGCCGAGATACCGTCTGCGTGAATGCGCAAGTATCTGTAAGGTAACTTTGGCGGGATCAATTGATGGTGGAAGAAGTCGACTCGAGTGAGTTCATAAGTGGGCTCCTTGGACAGGAGCAAAAGGCCAACAACCCCACGAACGTGCACGGATACGTTGAGTCTCGATAGTAGGGAGGGTGCCTGGGCAGTTCCTTGAGACTTTTGGGGAAGTGATGACGATGACGAGTTGACGCTGCCAAGGGCGGCCGTAAGATCCGCCAGGCTCCGGATATGCAGCGAACGGAGGGCAAAACTCAGAACCCCTGTTGCGACGGAGAGGCGAAGGGAGTCGTCGCCCTTTTCCGCCCTCTGCTGTCCAGGTCGGTTTTCTGAGGGAGGTGGTGTAGTCAACCGGATGACGATGGGGTCTGAGCCAAACGAAAGAACGGTTTCCTCCGGGATGCCACCACCTGGATGGGCAGTAACACCGCTAGATAGCGGAGGTTGCTCTTCTGGTCTAGCAGCGGGTCCAACCGGAGGCTGTTCCTGCGCCTCTGGTATTGGCTCGCAAAAGGCCGTTGACTTGGACTGCGCCTCCGAAATCGCGCTGTGGTACATGCTACTCGCGACGGATGCACTCATGGGCGAGGACGAAAGGGGTTGGGGAGGGAGGAAAGCAAGCGATTGGGACATCACCATCTGAGTTTCCTGGTCGATGTCGGAGTCTGGTGACGGAGAACGCGAGTGCGACTCCCGCAGTAGCTGGCCATATGGTGGGTGAGGTAGGGAGGCAACCGAGGAGACGATTGAAGGAAAAGTTGGTTTCGTTGGGTCCTCGGGTCGCAAATCCAACATCGTTATCTCGGCTCCGGATATGGTTATCGTCCTTGTTTCTCCCGTAGCGTCATTCCGGAGAGTCGCCTCGTTGGCGGTCGATGTCTCCGACTCTGTCTCGTAGCGTATGATTGGAATGGTGAGGGTAAAACTGGAACGCTCCGGTTGTCGGATGGTGACCCGAGTATCAGCTGCATCGAACGCAAACCGAGCCAAGAGGCGTTCGATCAGGGAGGCGAACATTCCAACCCCATCAGGGTCGGTGTCGCTGGAAGTGAGTTCTTCCGTGCTGAGAAAGGGGTCGATCCCCCCAGGGACGTAACCCGCAGGGTCTGGAGGCGAGGTCCGGTCAGGGTGAAAGGATTCACGCAGCGTGGCTTCCTCGCCTGGGCTGAGCTCATCATGGAGGAACTCCGCAGCAACAGAAGCGACGGAATCAGCGAGGTTTGACGCTGGGCTTGGCCGGTTGTTCGGCGGGCTGTCCAACAGATCCAACGTCAAGTGTAGGGATTGTAATGATAAACCGAGGGTAGATGTTAGTGGGTTGGGCCATGGGATCCGGGCAGTGATGTGCCCAACGTGACCACTATGGAGTTCTACAGGAAGACCAACGAGCAACGCGTTGATTGCCTGACCTGAAATCAATGAAAGGGAAACCGCGAGGCTGAAAGCGACTGGTGCGTACCGTAGGATTGAGTTCGAGATCTTTCACTTGCACATATCCCGACCCGATCTGGGAATCGATGCTCCGCGCATCGAACTGGCCATTCTTCACGAAATGACCGAGAAATTTGTCGAGAATGTATGAGAGGAAGTGGCGCTGCAATCCAGCCGGGAGGGAGAGGTCAAACGATGGGAGGTTGGGGAGCCAAGATGGGGACCACCACGACATCTGTCTGGGTGATAAACTGCGCCTTGGAGGGCAGCCTGCGGGTTTCTACGAGCGACCTTGGGGCCGCCTGGATCTTCGACGGGTTTGTAGGATCAGCAGAGGTTGGGGGGCATCAGCTTCCGGTGGCTGAACGGGAGCAGACAGGAGAGGCGAGCACGTGAGGACTGGTGGCATGTCATCTGCCACAACCACCGCGGCAGCGGACCGTACTGTGCACACGATGGCCGAATATAAGGACCACATTGGTCCCTACTGGCCCGGATACCCTGGGATCTCAAACTTGGTCGTATTGTAGGGAAACCTCTCTGGTTCTTTCTAGCTGGGGGTTGATCATATCGCACACACAGCGGCGATTCCTACTCTTCGATCGGCAAGTTGGGCACGATCTCCGTCTCCTGCACTCTCGTTGACTCGTTACAAAGGTTACAACACCTTTTACCCTAGACCCGATAAGGAACACCCTCTCGGGCTCCCTTCGCCCGCCTACGTTTGGACAGAGTCCAAAGATAAACCCAACTGGGTTGGCCATCTGGTGGCGAAGCACAAGGCGAACCCCGATCTCCTGGTATACGACTATGCAGTTGGCGGTGACGACGTACAGGCTCTCGAAGACCAGGTAAAGAAACGGTTTCTTCCCCGCGCGGGACGGCAGCCAGATTGGGCGCCATGGAAGAGTGATAACACCTTGTTTGGTATGTCCAAGGGTCTTGGCGATGTTCAGCTTGGATCCTAATGACCCGTCAGTAACCTGGATTGGGGTCAACGATTGCGCGTGAGGCTCTCCGACCCCCGAAACCTCCCCACTTCGGACGGTCCTTAACTCGATTTCCAGGAGACTGAGCTCGGATCACACGGTCAAGAAGGCGCAGCAGAAACTTTTCAACCTGCAACAAGAGCTATACGATGAAGGCGCCCGGAATTTCTTGTTCATCGATGTCCCACCGATGGAAATGTCCCCGGCATGGAACTGTGAGCCCATTCCGTCTTTGTTCACGTAACGAGCACCAATCGCGGACTGGATGTCTTAGCCTCGGGGGACGCCGGGCAGCTCGCTGGCAAGACTTACGAAAGATGGAACGAAATACTTCGGGGGAATGTCAAAGCCTTTTTATCGGAAAACGAGGATGTCACGACGATGGTTTTATCCTCGTGGGAGTTTTTCAAACTTGTTTTCAAAACGCCATCCGAGTACGGTTTTGAAGAGGGCGACATCCGCAAGCGGTACGGACCCGTGTGGGCTGACCATATCCATCCTACTAGCCGTATGCACGAGCTCGTTGCTGCACGGGTCAACGAGTTCCTCAGCAGTCACCCGGCCGGTGCGAGCGCTCGGCCCGACTGACTACCCATGCGGTTCATAACATTAGAAGGAGATACCATTGCGTGGAAGTAATCAGCATAAGGGTTTCTGTAGGCATAGGCAAGAAGCGGTGTATTGTACGATATGAGTACATGTGGGTTTTGTTTGGTGGGCGAAGAACGGACGAGGGCTTGACTAGGTGTACAAAATGAGGGGTGGAAGCGGCAAGAGAGGTCGGCTCAAGAAGGTGAGATACGAAACAGCGAATGATGCACAATGTGGGGGTAACAGGGCTCGCCCACATCAATAGGAAAGGCGGATATACGGCAAAATACTTGGATAAGATATTGGTTGGGTAAGGCGGCCGAAACTTGATGTCGAGGGAACGTGGGTTTGACTCTAAACGCTTGAGCTTGAGGTTATTGACAACCTTCAAATGCAGCGCGGGGCGGGAACTTGGGGTCTGACGATGTGGATGCACACACAAAGACTCACTGTCTTGAGGCAGGCACTCATGATGATGGGACTGGAGTTGACGTTGATGTTGATGTGGCGAAAAAGAATGAGAAAATGCGTTTGAAGAAAGATGACGGTTGGATTTGCTCTTGGACTTGAAACGACTCAATGACCGGAGACGGCTTGTGGGTAACGATGTCGAACTGAGCTGCACGTTAGGGAAGAGGACGAAAAAGATGCGGAGAGAGGAATGTACAGGATATACAAGATGGACCGGCCCGTCTTCGAAGGTATAATATACCTTTCGCTTGGGTGGAAAAAAGGTTAGAATCCAAGCGGCCTGGGCACAGTGGCCTTGTCGGTCGTACCAGAAGGTCTTCGTGTTTTGGTTGTTTGAGGGTCTCGCCGAGTAGATCGAATTCTTCTCCTTCATCGTAGTCGCTTGAGGAGAAGCTGATGCTTGGGTGAATCAGACATGAACCGCTTGGCTTTCTTGAGATGACCTCAGAGTGCGAAGATGCGGAAGACATGACTGATTATATTCAAAACTAGCGGGAAAGAGAGGAAGGTGGGATGAACGGCGGGGAGAAGAGAAAAAATGAGAGAGAGAGAGAGGCGGGAGCGCTGATGGAACGAGGCTCAACCGGGGCATCCATTTATAGGGATGAGATGTTTGACTCACATGGACAGAACGGGCAGTGTGCAAGCAAGACACCTGCTCGTGTCGTGTCGCGTCGTGACGGAGTCTGGACTACGCTACACCTCTTGGAACGGAAAATCATGACAAATGATTACGGAAAACCCTTCCGCGGTAGCAGAAACCGCGTGTGCGGGGAACTGGTGATGGTCAGACGCGCCGCTAATGAGTCACGTTTCGCTTATCGTTGGTTACGTTGGTCGATCACTGGGACTCGTCCGGTTCAGACTGGGCGAGTCAGGAAACCCTTCCTGACACGATTTATCCGGTAGGTATCCATAGCAATCAACGCACCATTAACCCAGACCCCGGGTGCGACTTGGGGGGCTGGTGGGGTGGAGAAACAGATGGACCTGCTGCGAGAAGCGGGACAGACCCGCTGTTATCTCCTTTGCATTCGCCATGAAGGGAGTTAATTTATCCTCCGGGCCTCCTCCTGCGCCTCGCGGAGGGGTTCTGATCTTTCGTTCCATCATCCGGAACTCCTGCATAAAACAGCCGTTTTCCAATTGGGACCGCGGAATATGTGTTGTTTCCACCGCCAAAACTCCCCGCGCTCCGCTCCGGAAGCCAACCAGAACGTTCTAGCCAGGCCTTTGTCAGCTTCTTGCTCCGGTTTCCTCCACCCACCCACCCTTTTCGATCGCCGCCGCGTTCCGGTCGGCTAAGAAAATCTTATCTGATAAGTGATCCCATTCTCTGCCAAGCCTCCGATCCCCGGAAGAAAGTTGCGATCGTGAGTCCTCAGTTCGCTGGTTCATCGTTGCTTCTGCCCGTCAGACGAGCACCCAGAAAGGAGTTACTATTCCAGCACCAGGGTACACGGTTGTCGCCGCACGACCGTCTCAACTACACACTCGACAAAATCAAAATTGCGTATAAATTTAGTCAACTGCCAAGATGGTCACCCCAATCACGATGGAGAGTCTAACCCACTGCAATCACATCATGTCTTCATGAGGTCGCCCGCAATTTCTCCCGCTCTTACGCTGACGACGCTCAACAAGGTGTCACCAAGTCCGTGGGTGGACTCAGTGCAACCCTGGACGTGTACCCTTGGGAGTGGCTCCACGCCTGCATCTTTGGGCACCAGTTGGTACGTCCTCGTGACGTAAACCCTCGAGGGAGGCTCTCGGCCGATACTGCAGCGATCCGTATGCCCACCGAGCATGGGTGAAGACGATCCCGGAGAGGTGGATGGCGTGTTGATGCTGCTCGAGGTCGAGGTCGAACTCCTCGTCGCTCCTGGTGTCCCGACAGGGAAGTCCGGTGGCGGAAATGTTTTGGAATTGCTCCCTTGCTCGTGGTCTGGGAGAACGTGAACCGGCCCGCTGGATGACAGATCTCCATGAACGAAATACTTCCCCAATTCTGACCGGCGCAACAACTGGAGCCAGGAAGACCTGTCGTAGCCTGTGGCGCATATGACAACATCGTATTTGAGTTGACTCAATTGCTTCGTGAGTCCGTTTTGGAATGTGAGGAGAAAGACGTCGCTACCATCGTTGGCCGGAGCACCGTTGGGCGCCTGGATGAGGTCTACAGCGATAAGAGAGGAGTAATTGAGGATGGTGACACGAGGTGGCAAGGCGGATTGTCGACGGGTCTCCTCTTCGTCGCCATTACGTTTCGCCCGTTTAGCAATGGAATCGTCGATTTGCTGTTCATATAGCAACTCGTAGAGCTATAACCAGGTGTGAGAAGGATATAGACAAAAGGGGACAACCGAATTACATTGTCAACGGTGCGTGGATTGACGACGCCATAGTTGGTCGTGTTGAATTCCTTGATCACCGTGTCTCTCGCAGCCTTGCTCTTCAGGGCGAATAACGCATCCGTGGCTGGGGATCAAATTAACCGGGGGTCAGGTGGGTAACTGTCCACACACGTACATGCAGGATCGAATATCTCGTTGGAGAACGGGGAATCATCGCTAGGCTTAAGAGAACCCCTGCTAATTATGAGGTCAATCTCGTGTCTCACGGTGTTCCCATCTCCGTTGGGGGACAACGGGACCACTTCTTGGAGTCTGGAACGCAGATCGATCACGACTTCGGCTGCAGATTGACCGCCACCAATGACTACGACCTTGAGAGGGCGATGGGGAAACCCTGTGGGAGAGTTTTGTGATGAGGCGATCGATGAAAGAATGGGGTGAATGGAGGTCGAGTATATGGAGTTGTGGATGATCTTGTGGTGAGGTGATATCATGCTGACGGCACTAGGCATGCGGGGACTCCCTCCCGGGGATATAATGAGGGTTTCTGAGTGGAGTATGTCAAAATCCAAGAATAATATGCCTGGTGAGTACTGACTGCTCCTCCTGGTAATATGCTCCCCTGTCTTCAGATTTCGGCTCACGACATCAACTGTACCATCTGGCCCTTTCGGGATCGCGATAACCTGCTCGCTGAAGTATACTGAGACCCCCTTCGACTGGACGTAGTCAGCGGCCCAAGCCAGGTAGTCAGCGAATTCCTTCCTCGAGGGTATCGGCGAGCCGTTGTTAATGAAGGAGAGGAGACGGCCCTCTGAGTGGAGGTAGTTCAAGAAGGTTATCGGCGACTGAGGATTGCGAAGAGTCGCGAGATCCTTGAGCCAGCTTTTGCAGGTGGATTGAACATCAGTACGGGCCGATGGCGCAATTGAGTTGTGCCGCTGCACCTTATTTGCATTCGCGTGCCCGGAAGCAACATGCCAGGGTGCCAGCGGAACTTATCATGCTTCTCTATGAAGCAGATGTTATTGTGCGGTGACTGGAGGTACAGGAGAACGGGCGTGAGCGGATACGAGGCGAGCCGAGACGGGTTTCAACATACGTCACACTCTAAGAGAGCGCCAGAGAGAGCGAGGTTGGCTGGGCCAAAGCCAAGACCAATCAAATCGTAGACCTGGGGAGGGAGAGGAGAGGAGGGAGCCATTTGGTGGGGGGGGTGGGGGGGGGTGAGGAAGAAGAGGAACGCGGTTTATATAGCAAGCCAAGCAGAGAGAATTAGAGGGGGAGAAAAATGGGAGGGTGGGACCACAGGTGGAAGCGGATGGTATGATGCGGAGGAATGAAGATTTCATGTGCAATCTTATCTGATTGCTGCTCAGTCCTGTTATCTGATTAGACTACCGTCGCCGGGCTGTGTCAAGACACTCCCGTTCCAAGCCTTTCAGCCATACGACTTCAACCCCACTCCTCTTCAGTTTGTCAGCACCCTCGCATATCACAAAATCGTCCGGTTCCGCTACCCCAATGTAACATCGCCGGACCTTCGCACCCACCAAAGCATCTGCGCACGCCGGCAATCCAGACGTTCGAATTGAGCAGGGCTCCAGAGTTGTGTACACATCAGCTTCCTCCAACAGGCCTCCGACACCTCCGTCTGATGGTATTCCTTCTGGGAAGAATTTCCCGAGCTCTGCTTGGGTGAGATCTTGGGCCTTGGCCAACGCATTGGCTTCAGCGTGGGTGTTCCCCTCCAATTCCCTCGAATAACCGGTCGAGAGTATCACCCTTTCTTCGACTCCCGTCCCCGAGCGGACTGGGGCGACAATGACACAACCGACGCAGAATGCGGTTGGGGTTGGGATGCACTTGTTTGCTTCGTCGAGCGCGAGTTTCATAAACGCGAGATGCTCCGAACTGTCGGACACCATCCTCCTGAGTTGCGTCCGGATCAACGAGCTCCCAGAATTACCCACAGTCCTCCTCACCTTGTGGAACACCAAAACCTGGGGTGGGTGCGTTGAAATGTCGGAGTGATCGAACGCACATGGTGGACTTCCTAATTTAGAAGTTACCGCTTATGTCAGCCGGTTAGCTTGAAGCGAAATTCCAAGTCAACGAAAACAATCGGCTTGGTTGTGTTCGACCACCATGGCTTCCTCCTCTCGAGACGTCACCGGCCACCAAAATCCGATAGACCAAGATGACCCTATGCTGGATGCTGCCGAGGAAGAAGAAGAGGAAGACCAACCCGGAGACGCACTCTCCCACGATAGCTCCGAGGAAGAGGACGAGGACGAGGAAGAGGAGCGCAGAATTAGGGATGGTTTCATCGTTGACGAGGACGAGGACGATGAGGCCGAGGCTGAGGACGTCAGCGATCGCAAAAGGCGGCGGAAGAGGAGGAAGAGAAGGCACCGCCGCGGTACGTCCTGCCACACATTTGGTTCGCGGTATATCCTCTGACAACCTGACCACAAACCAGATGAAGAAGTGGAGGACCTGGAGGAGGATGACATCGCCCTTCTCCAAGAGAACACCGGGGCAGACTTTTCCCATCGTTTGACGCGTCTGCGTCGCGGTCGCGCTTCCACCTCCCCAGAACCTGCCGCTTCATCCTCCAAGCGCAAGGTCGTCGTCCCATCCTCCGACGAAGACGACATTGATAATGACGCGACTGCCCACGATATCGCAAACATCTGGGATGACGACCGAGGTGGCAGACCAGACGACGAAGAAGATATAGACATGGACGACATGGACAACTTCATCGAGTACGAGGACGAGGATATGGACGGCACAGGTGCTATGGGCGAAGCCGAGAGGGAAGAGAGACGTAGGGAACGACGGCGGATGGAGAAGGAAAGGAGGAAAGCATTGGGTAATCGACCTGAATTGTCGGGAATCGACGCAAAGTAAGCCCAGCTGTTTGTCCTTGCCTACGCTGAACCTCCTGACACGCCGGGTTAGTGCTTGGGATGAGATCCACCAAGTATTCGGCGACGGTGGCGATTATGCGTGGGCTCTGGAGGACGACAACGAATATGACGAAGAGCTCCAACAACAAAAACTCGACATGAAGTACACAGACGTCCGTGAACGTTTCCTGACTTTCCTGTGCGGTTCCCTTACATTTCTCTAGGTCTTTGAACCCTCTGAGATCCGCGCACGCATGCTGACGGAGGACGACGACCTGATTCGGGCTCAGGACACCCCGGAACGCATGCAGCTCGCTACCTCTTCATTGTCCCTCACCAACGTCACACTCGCCACGCGGTACGAGTGGCAGGAAGAAGATCTTGATGACACTGCCCCTTGGGTCCTCACCCGCCTCTCTCCGTCTAAGGATCGAGAGTTTCTCCAATCTTCTGGGCGATATCACAAACACCTGCAAGACCTCGTCGAAGCTATCAAATTCTCACTCCGCTGCTTATTCATGCTCGAATTCGAGGTCCCGTACATCTATACGTACAAGAGGGACTACATCACATACTTCAACCCCGAGGACATGCGGACCAAGCTCGATCTGCTTAGTCAGGATGAGCTGTGGCGTATACACAGCCTGGGTCAGAAGTATTCGTCGTTTTTGGAACGGCGAGCAGCTTTGGATGCCTTCTACGGGAGGTTGGGCGTCAAGGACTCGTACTTCGATACTGAGCTACGGAGGAAACTCGGAAGCGTAGAGATGGTTGCCGATGCTACAGAGTGGCTGAGCATGAAGTTCCCCAGGCCGGTTGATAAAGGGAGGATCCCGGCCGAACTCCGGTTCCACGACGACGTCGAAGAGCAGGAACCTGTCCTCAAAAAGCACCAGAGACCGAGTAGGGTATCGGTGTATGAGGTTGCGAAGAAGAGTATTGTGGCAAAACTCGCCGAGGTACGTTAATACGACGCCGTCTCAAGGCTGTGATCTAACTGCGTCTTATAGGCCTTTGGGATCAGTTCACAACACATCGTCTCTAACTTCTCATCACACCGAATGTACGATGTTGAAGACCCGGATCTAAACCCGGTCGTGTATGCGGATCAGTTTGTCGATCCCGAGCCAACCAAGGCTCAACCACCAGAAGAGCTCCTTCGGAGGGCGAGGATGATTATTGCCACCGAGCTTGGGAAGGACCCGTTACTGCGACAGGCGATCAGGGATTCCTTCAAAACGGATGCTCTGATCTCTGTTACTCCGACGGAACGTGGAGTCGCGAAGATCGACGAGCATAACCAATATTACGTGAGTGGGGAGATCGCTCGGATTGTCGGTAGCTCTAATTCTACTCCCAGAACTTCAAATACCTCTACAACAAACCGATCGCGGAGATGCTCGAAACACCACAGTTCCTCAACATCCTCGCCGCTGAACACGAGCATCTGGTGATGGTCTCTATAACACTTCACCCAGATGCATACGCTCGGTTCGAACGCAAGCTCGGCGAAGCGTTCGAGAGCTCCAGTTACAGTGAGACCGCCAAGGCTTGGAACGAGGAGCGTTCAAGAGTTGTCCGGGAGACCTTAGAGGGCCATCTGGTCCCTGTTGGTGTCAAGTGGATTCGGGAATGGCTGCGCGACGAGGTTGAAGACTGGCTGTCGAAGCGTTGTGCCATAGAACTTCGAAACGTGAGTCTCCACTTACATCCGCCCTTGGTGACCCAGCTGAAGGTTGATAGCGCACCGACGTTATGCCGTACGTCACTCCCACCACTCAACCTGGAGACACGCCATCAGTTCTCGCCATTTCCTGGGGCAAGGGTGATCCGCAGAAGGACGCGATAACCATGGTCTTTTTGGATGATGCTGGCCGATTCAGAGAACATATGAAGATCGACAACCTGGTAGACGAGGAGACCAAGGACCAGTTCAAGGATCTTATTCAAAGGCGACGCCCGGACGTCATTACAATCGGCGGTTTCTCGCTTAATACGACAAAACTATCACAGCGAGTCAAGGAGACGGTTGGCAGGAAGCCACCAGCCGAACAACCACAATCGTGGGGTTCGGAGCCACCACCGCCTCCCGCCGAGGGGGATCTAAATGTTCCGGTAATCTACGCGCAGGACGAGGTTGCCCGAATTTTCCAGCATAGCAAACGCGCAGAGGAGGAATTCGGTGCCCTTTCCACTATTGCAAGATATTGCGTCGGTTTGGCACGCTACGTCCAAAGTCCCCTGAACGAGTACGCTGCCCTTGGGTCCGACATTACGGCTATCTCGTTCGACGAGGACTGCCAGCAGCTGGTGGGTGTTTACACCCTTGAAATATGTGTTGAAATTAACCCACGAGGGAATAGTTACCCCACGACAAGCTGCTCTTTGCACTGGAGAGGGTGTTGGTCGACCTAACTAACAAAGTTGGAGTCGATATAAACCGCACAATCACCGATTCGTACTACCAAAGGTTGCTTCCCCTCGTTTGTGGTCTCGGGCCGAGGAAAGCGCAGATGCTCGTGAAGAAGGTCGCAGCCATGGTAAATTTTATCCGTTGCCTCCACCACCCACCGTACGCTCACTCGGATCCTACAGGGCGGTACAGTCATCAACCGAGAGGCATTCATCAAGAGCAGTCTTCTCACGACTAAGATCTTTTTGAATTCTGCCGGTTTCCTTCGAATTGTCAATGACGCGACCCCTATGGCAAAGCACTCCAAAAACCGACAAGTGGAAGACGTCGAAGCCAGTGACCCCCTCGACAACACCCGCATCCATCCGGAGGATTACGAATTAGCACGAAAGATGGCTACCGATGCCCTTGAGCTTGACGAGGAAGATATCCACGACGAGCACCCCTCACACGTCGTGTTGACCATCATGCGGGACGACGACAACGAACGGAAACTGAATGAACTGAACCTAGACGACTTCGCCGTCAGCTTGTTCGAGACCAACCAGGACAAGAAGCGGTACACCTTGTTCGATATTCGCAGGGAGATCCTTAAACCGTTTGGAGATCTGAGGAAGTCGTACAGGCTTCCGGCTTCGTGGGATGTCTTGACTATGCTAACCGGAGAGACTCCACGAACACTCAGGACTGGCCTTATCGTTTCCGTCTTAGTCATCAGGACCCTCAAACGGAGCGACAAAGGTGGCGGCGGCGGTGCCGTCGCTGTTCGTATGAACTCCGGAATCGAAGGGATCATCGAGAAGGGGTACCTAGCTGACACCGTCGACGTGGAGGTCGATGAGTTGTTCCCAAAAGGCAGGACGATTCCCGCAGTTGTTTTCCACGTTGAGATGGTCCCAGAGACAGATTCATTCTGGGTGCGGCTATCCGCGCGACAATCCGACGTCGCTCAGGGGGACAGTCAGTATCGGCGAGTCCGACCGGACGAATACTGGGACCATAGCCAACACGAACGTGACTCGGATGTCCAGAAGAGGAAGAAACGAGCGGAGGCGAACCAGACTCGGCGGGTGATCAAGCACCCCAATTTCCACAATTTCAACTCGGCACAAGCTGAGGCTTACCTCGATAAGCAACAGCGGGGAGACGTTGTCATCCGACCATCGTCGAAGGGTCAAGATCACTTGGCGGTCACTTGGAAGGTGGACGACAAACTGTATCAGCACATCGGCACGTTAACCTCCTCTCCATCCGGACCTCTTTACTGACAAGATGTACCATCCACAGATGTAACTGAGCCGAACGCGGACGTCACAGGCCAAAGCCTTGGCAATCGGTTCTTCGTCGAAGGCGGCAAAGAGTACTCCGATCTGGACGAGCTGATCGTTAACCATGTCCAAGCCATCGCAAGACGCGTGGAGGAGTTAATGGCACATGAGAAGTTCAAGGCAGGCCCTGAAGACGAGCTCCGTAAGTCATACCTTACACTACAGTGCAACCTCTCTGACTCTCTTTCAAGACCTCTTCTTGAAGAACTTCGTGAAGGCTAATCCGTCCAAGAGCGCCTACGGGTTCACTCTCAACCGCCGAAAACCAGGCCACTTCAACCTCTGCTTCCTGGCCAACAAGAGTTCCGCAGTCCAAACCTGGGTAAGCTTCGTGGCATCCACACCATATAATAAAACTCTCACCACTCGATTTACAACAACAGCCCGTCCGCGTCGCCCCTGAAGCGTACTACTTGTTCGATGCGCCTGCTCCTGGTGTCCCAGAACTTTGCGATGCGTTCAAGGTCCGACATCTGAACGAATCCCAGAACAAAGCGCTCGGTGGCGGTGTGACACCTTACCCTGGACGGACGCCAGCACGGACCCCTGGCCACGTCACACCGGGGCACGCGTCAGTTCGCCATCCTGCCCGGACGCCAAATCCCTATGGTGGTCAGCCGCCTCACTCCTCTTCCACTCCTTACAACGGTGCTCCTCCCTACGGCGCACCACCTCCTAACCAATATGGCTACCAGACTCCCGGGTATCCTCCAGCTCGGACACCCGCTCACCCTGGCACGCAGCCTCTCCCTGCTGGCATGAACCCTCAAAGGGCGGCTATGCTACAGAGCTCCGGAGGGTGGGGAACCACCAACTCCGGGGGTTGGGGCTCATGACTGTGTTACGCGCCTCCGACCATTTGCTTACTATCCACTGTTTACTGTCAACCATCATGCTATACAATACTCTGTTCATTATTCCGCGCCCTTAGTTTGTAATGACGAGTTTCATCAAAGCGCCCGATCACAACATGCGTGTGCGCTCCACCATCGTCTGACCTACAGCCACATCCTAAACCTCACCGCATTCCAGATGACCGAGAGTTTTGAGCTACAAGACATATTGGACAGACCTCCAAAGGCTGCACCGCCCACCGCCGCGATTGACGCCGATGATGCCGACGGAACCATTACTGCATGGTCGCTGGCCGCCTTTACTTTGTTTGTCTATCCCCTGGCATTTCTGGTTGGCAGCTCACACATCTCATGCGCCAGGCTGCTTGTTCTCGCTGGGTTATTCACGATATCACCCAGGCTCCTGATATTCATGACAGGGGAGCCCCGGACGCTTCTAACACCATTGGAAGCCTTCCTAGCGTTCCAATTCGGTATCCTGTCGCTCGGGGTGGCCCTCGGGGTGTTAGTCAATGTGCGCACGCCCTCCAGTGCTTCCTGCCTCCCCGCTTACGAGTACAAAGACCCCTTCTGGCGCCTTGTACGCAGTTCAGGTTACAGACGACCCGATTCAGCGCCAATTTTACCATCCGCTCCTCACCCCTATCACCGGGACGTCGCTCCTAATGTCCTTCTCGGCGTATAACACCGCCGGAATCGGGATGTTGTCTACCGTGTTCTCCATAATCACCGGCATAGTTGGGTTATGGGGGTCGTGGACGGTGAGACCAAATATTTTATCATACGTGGCCGTTTCTGAGGCCAGGCCTGTAAGATCGCCTTCGCCGGCTCTGGTAGGCGCTCGAAACTTGGGGCAGACAAACGCACTTCCGCCTTCATCTTCGGCAACAAATCCTCAGCGTCAGAAATCAAGAAAAAAGCGAGGGAGAAGCAGCCCTGACCGTGGCTGTTGTAGTTTCTCGGTGGATAATTAGCGAGTACTTGATCATAATGTTTCGATTAGTTGTGTATGTGAACGAGAAGTACACTACCTGCCACGACCCATGCCTCCCATCATCTTGAACATCTCCGACATGTTGGGCATGCCTCCCAACCCACCCAGCCCGCCCAGCCCGCCCATACCTCCTCCCATTTGTTGCATCATGCCTACACAAGTTTCAGAAATGCGTCGGTACCTCAGTGGAATGTGCTTACGTTGCATCTCCTCCATGTCGAGTTGATCTCCTCCCTGTCCCTGCATCATCGCCTTCATCATCTCTTGCATGCCTCCGCCACCCCTCATCTGCCGTTGCATCTGTTGAAGCATTCCGGGCGGCATCGCTCGCTAGAAATGGTTATTTGGAGCGTATTCGATAGTGAAGGTGGCAACACATACCTGCATAGCCTGTATTTGAGCCGGTGTTGGCATACCGCCGGCACCGCGTCCGCGACCACCAGCAGCTGCTTGCATCTTCTGCATCGCCTGTAGCCAACCGTTCTTGCCGCCCGCTTGCTTGGCCATGTTAGCCATCATGCGGTATTGGCATAGCAGCTCCTCAACCTCCCGTACACTCGTCCCACTACCCTTTGCCACCCGCGTCATCCTCCACGTCAGGCCGGTGGGTTTTCCATCCTTACCCACCTCAAGGAATGGTGAACCGTCAGAGTCGAGCTCCTCAGCCGTCATACTATCCGTGATATAAATCATCCGCTTCATCCGCAACGATCCCTCCTCGTCGGAACCAGCCAGGAGATCCTGAGGTAAACCCGGAATCATAGAGGCGATCTTGCTGATCGGACCCATACTCATGACGTTCTGAATCTGTTCCCTCCAATCCCGAATGCTGAGTTTACCTTCCTCGAGCTTTTTCGCCATCTCCTTCTGTTTGTCGGGGTTCTGAGTAGCCATGTCCTGCATGTGCTCCATAAGTCCTTGGATATCTCCCAGACCAAGCAGTTTGGAGACGAAAGGCTGAGGAGAGAAACGGTCGAGATCGTGCAGGTGCTCTCCAACTCCTAAGAAGATAATGGGTGTTTTTGTGGCTGCTACCCTGATCGGAGGTTGAGTATCATCCGACGTTGAGGGCTTACGAGACACGATCTTACGCGGATATCGCTCCTCCTCCCTTTGCGTGGCCATCCATCTTGGTCACGATGATCGCACCAAAGTCAGCACTATCTTTAAAGGCACGACTCTGGGCCTCAGCAGCCTGACCAATGCTAGCATCAAGGATGAGCACAGTCATGTTGGGCTTGACAGCTTCCCCAATCTGTACCATCTCCTGGAATAGCTCTGATTCCTGTTTATGCCGACCGGACGTATCGACGATGATGACGTCGAACCGTTCCTTCTTGAACTTTACGACGCCCTGTGCGGCAATAGAGACGGGATCCGTTTCGGTATAGGAACCGAAGTACGCGACCTTGGCTTTGGTAGCCGACTGCCGTGTCTGGTCGAAGGCGCCGGCACGGAAGGTATCAGCACAGACGATGCATGATTTGAAGCCCCTCTTTTGATAATAGACGGCGAGCTTCGTGCAAGTTGTAGTTTTACCATTACCCTGAAAGATCGTCAGGGTGTTGTGGACAATGGAAATTATCGGTGCAGACACACCTGCAAACCGACAGCCATGATGACGTTCGACTGACCCTTCTTCGGTTTGTAAGGTTCGACGCCGGGGTCGACGAGATTTACGAGCTCATCGAATACAGCCTGTAATCGTGAGCGGACCGAAGATAATCCATCGAGCGAAATACCTTTTGAACAACGCTTTTCCTATTTCCCTCTTTCCCTTTGTCTGCTCCACCTTCTAGCACCGTCTTCACTTTCGCTTTGACCTTTTGCCGGAGAGATGCGACCAGCTTGACGTTGACATCCGATTCGAGCAGAGCGGCGCAGACCTCCTTCAGGATCGCATCGAGCACCTTCTCGTCGACGACTGGGGCCCTGTTGAGAGAAGAGAGGGCCGCGTTTAGTTTGCGGCCGAGGTCGGTCAGAACCATTGCAGATGAGGGGGGTGTCGGGGTGATCGCAAGTCCGAGTCGATCGCGGTCAACAGCATGAGTGATACTTCCTCCGACGATATCCTCGATGGCCTCGTTGAAGACGTTGAGGAGAACCTCAATGAGTCCGACTGCGACGAGGAGGTCGACGTAGACGAAGACATCCTCGAGGCTCTCGAAGGCGGCCTCGCGGAACAGGCCTCAGATGCCGACGATGTATGTCTCACGGCGTTGTTCTGGTCACCCGTGAGCTGACTTGGAACAACTCTCCAGGATTCTGACAACGACTCTGACGACTCAGACGATGAATCCGAGTCTGAAGCCGCCCAGAGCGTTACCGTTTCACAATCTACGGTGGATATCACGGTTCCAGTCATTAACATTGAGCAGAGCAACGAGTACGGTACGCCAACGGACCCCACCTTTCGCCCCGTCCCCAACCACATCCGCCTTCCACAGAATATTATGAACCACAGCACCCAGCGCAGTCGCCGCCGCAAAGTTCACCACCGCAGGAATCCAACACACAGTCTGAGGAACATGCCTCGACTCCCAAGGAATATTCTCCCTCACCGGCTTTCCTCCGGAGGTCATCCTTGTTTCCACCTCCATCCATTCCGAAATCCTACACCGTTGAGGCCATCTGTGCCCTACCGCATCCAACGGCCTCATACGCACTTGCGTCGTCGCTCTGTATGAGCCACCTGCTCACAGGGTCCGAAGACGGATACATTCGCGACTACGACCTATTCACCGGCCTCAATGGCAAAACATTCCTGTCCGCCCCCCAGCGGCACCACTGTGGCGTCGTTGAAGGTATCCTCAAGTATGCGCCGGTACGGTCCTGGTGGGAGAACCCCTCAGAATCCAAAAGGGAGGAAGGGTCAGACGAACCTCAATTATCACCTGTATACAGCCTTCTGATACAGTCTGACGCACTCTGGTCTCTCGCTGGGACGGAGGTATGTTCATTTTCCGCCACCCACTCAGGTTCGTTGACTGGACTCCAAGTCAGGTAACATTAACCTTTTCACCGTTCGACACGACCCCGGTGGTCTTCGTCACGTCCTACAAGGGCACCGTGGCGTAGTCTCAGCCATGTCCATGGCGCACGACGAAAAGAGCTTCTTCAGTGCTGGATGGGACGGCGTGGCCCTTGTCAGTTTCCGCAACGCGTTCAAACTGGTTTTTTTCCATCTGAAGGTCTTTCTAGAATTGGGACCTGAACACTGGACAAGTTGTCCGGAATTTTGCCGGGCACGGTTCCCAACTGACAGCAATTGCCGTCCAACCCCTCAACCAACTCTCCGCCCAACTGGATTATGATATGGACGACGTCCATCCGACAGGGGACGGGATGCAGGGCGGTGACATCGGCGGTGGGGTGGGCGATATGGACGACTCGAAGTCTGATGGCTCATACGATCCGCTCTTCGACGAGCCTGAGGCAGATGGCATACCAGAACTAACAAATGGATCACAAGACCGGGGCATGGACCTGTCCCTCCCCGGAACTGTACCGAACCCACATTTCAATAGACACATGCCATCGAACACGGTACCGAAGAACGCACCACCACTGCTGGATCCACACACATATTCTACGTACTCGTCGGACGTGTTAATGACCGCTTCGATCGACGGCCAGATCTTTCTCTGGGATCGGAGGGTGGAAACACAAGGAAAGGGCGTCGGGAGATTGTTCATGAGCGAGAGGACGCCCCCATGGTGTGTTTCTGTAGGTTCAGGTCTTCTATCTCGTTCGCCTGGGATCATCATCACTTCTCTAGGCATGCTGGTCGGTAAATGGTGCCCAAATCTACGCTGGACGGAGAAATGGCACGGTCGATATTTGGGATGTACGGAAATTCGGATCAAACGGCAGGACGCCTCGACACCTCAAGGTCCTCAGAAATCCTGCCAGTTCAGGCGTCGTCTCGTGCGTCGTCGCGTTCCCGGATGGGCGTCACCTCGCCTCGTAAGTTTCATGTTGGGTGGACATCTTCGGTCGTTTGCCTGATTCGGCGTTGCCCAGAGCATCGATTGACAACATTCGATTATGGAATGTTGCGGAAGTTGGGGAATTCGACAAGAAGGTGAAGAGTGGTGTCCAATTCAAGATCATTGCGGGACACCACGGAGGATTCATCTCTCAGATGCGTGCGTATGGTTTTGGTGTTCCTTGCGACCTGTTTCTCACCCGGTTCCCAGTCGTCGATCCAGGAGCCCGTTTCCTAATAACCGCATGTGGGAACCGAGGGTGGCATGGGGAGTCGACGCGGACGATCTTTGTACACGAGATAAAGCCTACCTTCTGATACCCGCTATGGTTTCATGGTTCCAGCCTGGTTCTCGCTCGGTGAATCACAGACCCACGGCGGCTCCAGCAGTTGTATCACCTTTGTTCTGTAAAAAGTTCCCAGTACAAAACAACCAGTATATCTGCACCCGACCGTATCGAAGAGGAAAAAAGCGAAACGAAAGACGACCAGCAACATGGCAAACGCTCTGGCTGCTAGGGGTCGTCACCCCAACTATAGGTCGTGGGTGAGAATCGATCGAGGGGGGGTGGCTCAAACGGGTAAGGACCAAGGATGATGCAACAACAGCACCACAACAACGCACACACAACGTACAACAACGCGAGACTCGGGAGGGAAACGAACGAAAGGAGTGGGTGGAGAGTCGAGATGAAGGGGGGGCAGGCAATCATTGCACCGGTTGCTCCTGTTTGGCAGCAGCCTCTTTCTGGGAAAACTCATGCAAGACACTGAGAGCTTCCTGGACCTTGGCGCCCAAACCCTCGGGAGAATCAAGCAAGCCCAGGAGCTCGGAATTGTCCATCTCCAGTAACATACCGGTGATCTTTCCAGCAAGGTCGGGTTGCGATCTATCGTAGGATGAGTAAGGAGCAGAGGATAAATTGGTAGAAGGAGGCACTTACGGGGCAATGCGCATGTAGAGAATTTCACCGAGCATCTGCTTCTGTTCCATCGGCGGGGCGCTATTAAGATTGGCGGGGTTGAAAGGAGGGAGGTCAGCGGGGTGGCCAATGGGTGGGGCGGGAGTGGGGGCACCGCCGTTTCGCTGCTGGGGACCTTTGGTGTTCTGGGGTCGGCTGCTCGGGGGAGGTCCCCCTCCGCGTGGCGGTTGTCCAGGCTGAGGACCAGGCTGCCTTCCACTAGGGTTGGGTTGACCAGGGCCACCGTTCTGGGGAGGACGAGGAGCGCCACGGTAGTTGGGAACGTTCCCATAACCCTGAGGAGGAGGTTGGCCGTAGGGACCAGGTGGAATCATGGCGGGGGTGTTGGGAGGGTAACGAGGACGGGGTGGTGGCATGCCTGGTTGACCGTAACCCATCATACCGCGTCCACCAGGGGGTGGGAAGTTGCCGCCGGGAGGGTAGTACATCGGACCGTTCATGTAGCCACCAGGAATGCCAGCGGCGGCGGCCTGCTGCATGCGGATCTGGTTGCGCTGAGCGATCTGGCTCTCCAACTGTTGCCTACGAACCTCACGGCGCTGGGCGAGGGAGACGTAGAGAGGCTTCGAACCGATCATCTTGTTGTTCATCTCGGCAACGGCCTTGGTGGCCTCCTCAGAATTGGAGTAACAAACGAAACCGAAGCCCTTGGAATGGTCCTTATCGTCGCGCATGACCTTGGCACTGGTAATGGTTCCAAAAGGCTCGAACTCGGCACGGAGTTTTTCGTCGTCGATGTCGTCGTCGAGATTCTTGACGTACAGGTTTACACCCTGATACTTGCTCAACTTCTCCATCTTGGCCTGCTCGTAAGACTTGCGCAGCTCTTCCTCACGTTCGGCCTTCTTTTGTGCCCTGGCGACGAAAAGCTTCTTGCCGTTGTGCTCGCTGTCGTGGAGTGCATCGACAGCTTTGGAAGCGTCGACGTGGTTCTCGTAGTTGACAAATCCAAAGCCCTTGCTCTTTCCCTCAGCGTCGATCTGGAGGACGGCAGAGGTGATCGGTCCAAACTGGGTGAACAGATCCTTGAACTCCTCCTCAGAGACCTCAGTGTCCAAGTTCTTGATGTAGACGTTGGTGAACTGTTTCTTCTGCTCATCAATTTTGGCCATGCGTTCCTGATAATAAAGCTGGGTAAGTAACCTGAACACCACAACAACGAATAGATCCACTGACCTTCTTGGAAACGTGGTGCCCGACGTAAACCTTCTTGTCGTTCAACAACATACCGTCGACGGCCTTGATAGCAGACTCTGCGGCTTCGGCGGTATCGTAGTGAACGAAACCGTAGCCCTTAGAGCGTCCGCGCTCGTCTATTGCGACCTTGCACGAGAGAACATTACCGAAGGCGGCGAAGGTGTCATGAAGAGCCTGGAGTACGTCCATGTCAGATCGAGCGAACGAGACGGAAGGCAGGTCCGTGGATTTATTACCTTGTTATCAATTTGTTCATCAAGGTTCTTGATGAAGATGTTGCCCTGACCCGTCTTGCGGAGGGCTGGGTCTCGCTGAGACCACATGATACGGCTGAACGTCAAGGTGTGGGTCCACGCGTTGCTGATACTTATCAGAGGGAGACACGTACCAGGCTCTGCCCTTAATGAGGGAGTAGTTGAGTTGTTCCAACGCACGTTCACCTGTTGCCAGAGGGCCTCAATCACACGGGGGGGACGTATCACGTACGGACGGCTGCTTACCGTCAGCGGTATTGAGGTAGTTGACGTAGGCATACCCGAGGGAACGGCGGGTCACGGCGTCACGACAGACACGAATGCTAGAGACGGTCCCAGCTCAGCTAAGTCGCAATAGAACAACAAATGCGTGGCCACCCACCTCGCAACGGGTCCGATCATGTTGAAAATCTCAAAAAGCATTGCCTCGGTGACGGTGGGATCGAGTTCACCGACATAGAGGGAAGCAGAAGGAGCAGAGCCAGATGTAGCGGGGGGATGGTAGGGAACCGGGGGAGGAGCGGGAGCAGGAGAGGGAACGGGGATCGTTGTCTCCGGGGCAGGCTGGGTGGGAACCTCGGGAACGGCGGCGGGGGTCGACATCTTGTTGGAGTTTTTCGTTTGGCTTTTTTCTTATTCGATAAGGTCGTTACTGCTGGTAAACTTTTTTAGGACTGTGTAAAGAGTGATCGCAATGAGTTCGGGAGGAGGAATAGAACGGAGGAGATGACACGCACACAGAAGGCAACACCGCGACTGCCGGTTTGGGATTTTATATTTATATGATTTAAAGAGAATTTTTCAGCTGTGAGCAGAAAGGAAACCGTGAGCGATGTTGCGGTTCGGCATGGGGGTGCAGGAGAGAGACAACGAGACCGACCTTTAAAATGGTGGTAGAACGAGAAACACAAAAAGGCTGATTATCACATTTTATTCGTTTCAAGCTCCGCTTGATCGGAGCGTCCTATGGGCGGAAACAAACCCCGTCCATGGAACTGAAGACGATTCTTGCAGTATACTAAGCGGTAGATACACCAAGAAACACAGGAGATAGACAACGCCGGCATCTTACAGTCTTAAACTAGGCCGATTCGCGGCTGAAATAGGATTTGGCACCGTGGGTTGCCAGCTCCGCTTTGGCCTACAGAATAGTGATCAGCAAAGGGTGAACCGACCTGGACAAAAAGTTCCCGTACCTTGTCTACAGTGTGTCCAGCAGCGTTGTGGTGTTGCCATATCTGTGCGAACGTTCATATGAAAACGTCCAGGTAAGGGGCGACAATACGTTACCTGATGGTAGTACCAGCCATTTCCACCACCTTGGACGACCCAGCCTACGGTGGCGATGATGCAGAAGATACCCGCGACCCAATGGCCGCTACTAAAGATTCGGATCGTCTGGATTATACCCGCGGATCCGGTACTACAATGGGCGTTGTTGGCAACTTGATCAGGATTTGGGTCACATCACAAAATTACCTTGGGATGCCGAGGATCCTAAAAACGGACAATCAGAGCGTAGATCGAAGCGGAGGGAATACGAATCGCACATGTAAACAGAGAAGAGCAGGTGCCATCCGCAGAAGAAGAAGTAGATATCTGGCAACGTGTTTAGGGCCAGCGACTGCAGCAGCGGGGGTTGAGCGTACAATAATACATCGCTTGTTCCTTTGCGGGAGTGCGGTAAGTCGCCGAGAAGATGGAGTCAAAGATGGAATAGACAGACCTTCATATAGCCATTGTAAATGGGTCTAAGAGCGGAGAGTTATCAGGGGCTGTTGACGGCAACAACAAACGCTCTTTACCTGTACCACAGCAAGAAGGAGAGTGGTGTGATGAAGATGAAGTACCTTGGGGCGGGTGAGAACGTTGGGGGGGGGATGGAATGGGTGATGAGGAACGCACCCGATGCTGGAACCCAGACCACTGCCACTGTCTTTGGCACCCACGGCAAAGGTTACGATACAAGCGACCATGTTGAAGAGTAATGTAGCGCCTAGAACGAGCCACAGCTGAAAGAGACGGGTGACGAGAGGGCGAGACGCTTCCGGGATTTCGTCCGCGATTGAATGGTAGATGAGTGGGTAGACTGTCGGAAGCGTTAGACGTGAATCTGTGTGGATTTTGGAGGGGAGTACTTGCATGGAGGAAAGTTGTTTCTTCCATGTTTCTTTATGTGGTCGGCTTTTTGGGCGAGTTCTGTCTCCCTCCTCTCAAGATCGCGTTCACGCTGGGCGAGCTCCTCCACCCGGGCGGCATGGGCAGGGTCGGGGGTTGGGTCGTCGAAGGGGTTTGCATCGAGAGAGTGGGAGGACCCGAAGGGATTCTCGGTATAACGGGCTGAGGGGTTGGTTGAGAAACGGGTTAATATTTTTTGCAACGAACGTACACATTCCGGTCAGTCGTCGTCGAGGTCAAGTCAAGGCTGAGCGAGGATCAGGCTAGCAGCTGCGGTCAGAGCTGTGTGATGCGCTGATCGCCATTCCGGCAAAACAAAGGCGGCATGGGAAAGATATATAAGACAACGATGGAAGGCTGAGACCCCCACCCGTGTCTCTTGTCCTCGTCCACCTCCCTCTGAACGCTCCTTCCTTTAGGCGTTTCGCTCCCTCCAACCTTCCACTCTTTTTTTCTTTTTTCCGCTCTAGAATTATCGTCATGTTCAAATTGCTCTCTCTCACTCTCGTCGCCCTCACGGCCCTCTCTGCTGTCAACGGCTTCCCCATCGCCGCTCGTGCGACCCCCCCTGCGGGTTGGATTGCTGAAATCCTCGAGGTAACTCCGCCCGCCAGTCTATTGTTTTTGATCGGTCCTCAAACCCTCCTTAGTCGTATGATGCCTACCACACCCGTTACCTTGCCGTGGGTTGCAAGGAGAAGCACAACACCCAGTTCTTCGATGACTGTTGCCATCCCATGAAGAAGGGCGAAACTCTCGAGAAGAACCGTAAGCCTTATTGTACTCCAGGAGCCAGTCCAGTCCCCTCCCCCACTACTCCGGTGACCTTGATTCAATCCCCCGCTCCTTCGCCATCTCCCGCGCCCGCTCCTGTTCCAGGCGATGACGATGATTGCGATGATGATGGTGACGACGATGGTAACGACGGAGACAACGGAGACGACGACGACGACTGTGGTGAAGAGCCTGTGTCTTCTCCCATTCCTTCTGATACTCCCGTCCCCACTCCCTCTCCCCAACCAACTCCCTCCCCCAACCCCCCCAAACCAACCACCACTTCCACCACTCCCAAGCCTTCCCCAACTCCCCCTGCGGGCAACCCGTCCGAGGCTCACACCGGCGGACAGTAAGCTCTGCCCTTCGTGATATGCTCATCATTTACTTACCCCGATTTCAGCGTCACCTGGTACACTCAGAATGGTAACTATGGTGCCTGTGGCAACAAGCACTCTGACGACGACTTCATCGCTGCCCTCGACTACCGTGCCTATGGAAACCTCAGCGCCAAGTCCAAGTACTGCGGTCAGAAAATCAGGGTTTCCTGGCAGGGCAAGTCCGTTGATGTTACCGTGGAAGACGCCTGCCCGACCTGTGACAACGGTTCCTCGGTCGACCTCTCCACAGCCGCCTTCAAGGCCCTCGCCCCTCTTGATGTTGGAATGCTCACCGATGGTAAGCACTCCCGATAGTCACCTCGCTTGCTTCCTCTAAAGATTGACCTCTATCATCCAGTCACTTGGGAACTGCTTTGAGTGGTTTCCGCTCCCTCCCTTCCCCCCATATTCCCTCTCTTTCCTTCTCTCCCTATCTATTCTCTCGTCCTGGAGCATGCCAGCCGTGCTCTTCTGAACCCCAGTTCTCAAATTAGACGGCAAAGCAAGTCTTCGATGTTTGAGATGAAATGCTTTACGCTTACGACCCCAGCGGTGACCTCTCAAACATCGGTGGTCCGTCTAATGATACTCTCTTGTTCTCCCCTCTCAACTCTGCTCCTGATCATTTCACTGTCTTTGCTTGCAAATCCCACACGCTGTGGAGTTCTCGGTTAGCTCTCACTTGTAGTAGACTGCTAGGTAGTCTGTTCATTGGTCGTGTAATCCAAATCGTGTCCTCATCACCCTACCTTCACGCAAGCGGATCACCGTGCAGGTGTGACGATTGATCATGTGAATGTGACGTTCCCCTAATGATCGCGTCGCGGACACGCTCTCGTTCGATCTCCACCACCCCCCGGGCCCCGGACCCGTCCACCAACAACCATGCCGACAGCATAGTGAGCGCACCTCATCCTAGGTTGTCGAGGCGAACACCTTGTTTTAATGTTCCGCATTTTAGCGAGCTCGAGAGGCAGGCGAATATCGCCAGGAACAAGGCGCTACTCGAGAAGTTGGAGTTGGGGGATGCCGTGAACAATATCGGATTTGCGAAGAAATCACCACCCCCTCCCAAAGCGAAATCGAAAGCTAAACCCGTACAGCCTGCGAAGCGGGTGAAACGTGAGGTCGTTGAGGACACTGGCCCACGAAGGCAGAGCGCACGGTTAAAGAGGTCTGCCGATGACCCCAACGAAAGTCCAGAAAAAAAGAGGGCAAGATTGGTGCGCACCCTGCATAATCCCGTCACTGCTGTTCTATTCTTGACTCTTGGGACAATTCTGGTAGCAAGTGGAGGAGGGGGAACGCCGGAAGGCTGAAGACGAACGTCTCCAAGTCGAGGAGCGTGAGAGGCAGGCAAGGAAACCACGTCACCAAGATCTTGAGCTTGATACACTTCTTGGCATTGAGAACGCCGAAGACAAGGACGAAAAGAAGGACCTCTGGCGGCTAAAGGACACCATGGTCAACGTGTGGCCAAAGCCTCAGCCCCCGGGTAAGTATGAGTCCTTCAGCTACGAAGATACGAAGGAGGAGGAACGCGAGGTCGCGGAGCTCAAGAAGAAACTGGGGAAGCTGAAGATCATCGCAAGAGCCAAGGTCACGATGAACAGGGTTTACTGTGCACAATACCACCCGGAGAAATCCAAGGATTTGATATTTTTCGGAGGTAACTGTTCCCGATACCTTCTCTCCACCAATCCCACCAATCCGTCACACAGATAAACACGGACAGTTGGGGATCTGGGACCCCAGAGCACCCGCGGACGAAGTTGGTGACGGCGAGGAGACCGATCCAGAAGTGCAGGAAGGTGGAAAATATTGGAGATTGCAGGTGCACTGGCCAGCCACCTCCAGGTCGTCTATCTCATGTATCCGCTTTGACCCCACCGACACCCATAGCGCAAGTCGTCCAAGTTTCTCTTTTGACCCTTTCAGGCTTACCGAACTCTCGTGCTACAGATCTATACAAGCTCTTATGACTGCACGATTCGAAACCTCTCGATGGGGTCTGGAATCTCCAGACAGATCTTCTCAGGGGACGTCCTCGTCAATTCCATTGACTTTGAGCCCGCAGGACGTGTCATGTGGATTTCCGACGCCGCGGGAGGAGTCACACAGTTTGATATCCGAATGGACCAATCCAAGGCTACTTGGTACGGGCTTTCAAGGGAGAAGGTGGGAAGCGTCAGTGTGAACCCAACAAGACCCCACTTTCTGTTAACCGCATCCAACTCGCGGGCTTTGAGGTTAGTTGGTTTCTCACAACTTCCAGGGGTTTTTGACCCAGCGTCCGCAGGATATGGGACACACGAAAGCTAGTCGGACTCTCCGGAGATTCGAAGCCCTCCCCATCCCACGTTCTCGAGTACGACAACGCGACAGTAGAAGAGTTCTGCAAGAGCGCGGATGCAGCTTCGGCGTTGAGGGCCGAGTGGGGGCATAAGAAGTCTGTTTCTTCTGCCTACTGGGACCCCCGGGGAAGGTCCATCGTCAGCACGAGTTACGACGATACAATTAGATGTGAGTTTTCGCCTTGT